>Ga0123352_10003348_pt1 | contig 23117 bp, 17 predicted proteins | sample TergutLab28metaG_FD_89700 | JGI IMG/M metagenome (GOLD analysis project Ga0123352, IMG submission 89700) | Labiotermes labralis P1 segment gut microbial communities from Petit-Saut dam, French Guiana - Lab288 P1 | ecosystem: Host-associated > Arthropoda: Insects > Digestive system > Gut ...
ATATTGCAGAGTGCTGACTCAGAAATTAACATTCAGTCCAGCTTATTATTATGAAGTTGGAACAATTGGTAACGCATTGAAATGCCATATCATTTCAGCTGGTTTATCGCTCTAATATTTACAAATCAGTCTGTTCATTTCTATATATCAAACTGCAGTTGGAATTGTAACCCAAACGGAATTTGCGAATGAAGCTTTCCGCTTAGGGAAAAATCATTATCTCACTGAACTGCCATGAATTACCTATATTTATTTGTACGAGCTAATTTATGCATCCTGTTTATCTTAGATTTCAAACCCGAATAGGCAGAAACGGAACTGAAATGTAATACTGGCATTTGAGAAAAATTAGCATTGGCATTTTATCATATACAGACAGTTGATACTTAGGCCCTTTTAGCAGTAATATATCCTGCGCCGGTCGAAAAAATATGTGTCAGTGTTATGGCTACAGGATCACGAACTGTAATGTGTATCACTCAATGATTCGTTTGTTTTTGGTGACGAGCGGGATACACAGCAAGAAAATTCTTATACGAAGCACGCCTTCTTGAAGAGACTTCCACTAACAGAAACGCTTGGCAGATTGAATGAGGCTTCCAGTGTGTGTGTGGTCGAACTGACTGTTTGAAAGAAATGCAGTCCACTGCAAAATGCCTCTTTAGAAGGAAGTGAGTCGGTTGCTTTGGATTAAAAAAAAAAAACAGATGAGGTTTCAAAAATTACAGGGTGCCTAGAAACTGCTATTCATATCGTGCATATGTTCATAATTGGGTAAATTGGCCGGAACGCAAATCTGACCACAAAACATTATACAATGTGAAGATAACGTGTGGGGCTATAACACTAAGCCTGTACATGACTGTGCGGAGCATTTAAATGGCCGCAGCGCACCCATTTGTTGCGTTTGTAAGATACCGATATAAAAGGATCGGGTGCGTTTGTCGGATAAAGGATAATCAGTGAAATTCGTGACTGTAACATCACTGTCTTTATGTCTGTATATCCTTATACACTAAGAATGAACTTGTATTCTAACTATGGGAAGCCATGGCTGTGATGTCACTCATGTGTTATTTACTTTTTTTTACAAACCAAGTGTATTACGTAATGTAAGATGGCTTATTTGATGAAGGAGCCAGGATAACTTAGCCTGTTTAGTATCTAGGCTTTAGGCTGAGTGACCAAGTAATTGACTCATCACAGGGCTGAGAAATTTTTTTTCTATAAAGTATCCAGATCATCTTGGGGGTCCACCCAGCCTCCTGTTTAGTGGGTATTGGATGCTCTTTCTTTGAGACAAAGCAGCCAGGGCATGAAGCTGACCACTCTCTTCCATTTAGTTCTGAGGTCATAGCATGCATTGAGACAACTTATTTAATGATGCTGTCATTGGCCTAGAGAATATAGCATCAAATTGTGGGATGACCATTGAAGCAGACGGATCTTCCCTGTAATGACCAAAGAGTGATTATGTGAACCATCTGCATTTATTGTGGCAAAGAGTGATGCATCACATTTGTTGTAGGACTGATCACAGTGGATAATTCTCTTGGACTGTTGCTTAATTTCTAGGCACCACTGACTGGTATTCAAGCACTTCAGTCACTTCTGTCCCAGTGCAACTTCTATGGAGAGATAGCTAAACTTTTGTCACGGCTGTATATGGGCAGCACAGTGGATCCGAGCGGAGTTAATGGTGCAAGTGACTGGACTGTGGAATCTTCATGTGATGGACAGGTGCCACCTGACACAGAACTGCAGCCTGACCAGTGGGCTCTGCTCTATGATAGCAGTTGTAAGAGTAGCTCTTCTATTGAGTATGAAGGTTTGTGCATAAGATCTGAGGTTTTCTGTGTTATTTTATAGAATATGACATAGTTATTAGCAATGTTTCAGAGGAACATGCTGCCTCCATATTGTGAGATTTTGGAATTCTGCCATGGTTCAGATTAGTGCTTTGCTCTTCTGGGTTTTTATGTAGCATGTGGTTACATGACAGCCTATGAATCCCATATTCAAGGGTCAAGCAGTCCAAGAAAAATGGATATTGACTGCTTGGCCATTGAAGGTGGGATGATAGGCTGTCCCAAAATTAACGGCTACCAACACGCTGTGTAATGACTCAGAAGAAGGAAGACTACAAAATAGACTGTACATTTTCAAAATCCAGAATGTTACAACATGACGATTTACAAGAGCCCACCACCAGAACCTACCTGAGCCAGATTAATCCAGTCCACACCCTCACACCCTATTTTGTTGTGAGCCATCTCTATGTTATATTCTCATCTGTGCCTAGATCTCCAAGTGATCTGTTCTGGTCAGGTTTACTGACCTGAATTTTGTATTAATTTCTTGTCTCTCATGCAGGCCTCACATCATGCAGTTTTGCTTATTCTAGTGTCAGTTTCTGCCTCTTGGATCCAGGTATTCCCCCCAGCACCCTGTTCATGTGTGTCCTTGTACATTTCTTCCCCTAGAATGAGATGCCAAATTTCACACCGATGTAAAAGAACATGTACATCTGTATTTCTGTGTTTTTTAAATTTGTATGTGTTTGGGTGCCTCGTTTGCAAGATCCCACCAATGCTCCCTGCCTTAACACATATATATTGTTGTTGCAATACTGGCATACTTTATTTGATTAAGATACATTTTATTGTTGTTCTTTCATCTGTGTTAGTTCTCAAAACTGCTGTCTTCCCATTGAGTTATTTAACCTTTTAAAGACTTACATTTGCATATGCGAACATGTGTAAACAACACTGCTAAAATTCATTTTGTATATTTAGGCAACAAGAGAATTGACTCTATTTTTAAAACTTACTGCATAATCGCTGTTTTACTTTCTACAAAATGGTGTTTATTTCTTAATTACATCTTTTTTTCTTAATTAAAATTTTTCTGTTCAAATAGTACATTTTCCATTAAACCATGCACTGTGATTTAAATATTAACCTGGTTGTATAAAGGTTAAACTGGATAATTTGCTCATGGATAACCAGCAGGCTGCCATGCATTGTATCCATCAGTATTGAGGTTAATCATATTCATCTATATAAACCTACAAGCCTTATTTTATGTTTGTCTCTCACTTTCTTGTAATGAAAATATGTATTTTGTAGTAGAATATTAGAGGTCCTGTTCAGAAATGAAAGTACAATATGCTAATGTCAAATGCTGTCCTCCTCATGCTTGTTCCTAATAGTTTTATTCCTCATCTTGTACCAGCCCACCTCCCTCCCCTCTTCCTTCCCTCCAGCATTATGTTTTATGTGGATCAGCGCACGTGAAGGCTCCAATCTCTTCTATTATTCCATAATCTCACTTTCAAGTGTCTTACCAACTGCTTCCTTTCTTCCTTATGTCTTTCTGTACCTACCCCAACTAATGCTTATCATTCCATAGGTCTGTTTTTTTTTTAATTAGTTCTAAGGCCCCCTCATTTTCCTTGTTGCATCCATTCTGGTCAGCATACATACCATTTTTATCATTTCACTTCTAGGTAGCACCAGATTTTGAATTTCAACTTCTTCTGTAACACTGTCATTTTACTTCAAACAGTTCTTGCTTTCCCTCAGCACCACTAAAGAAATTCACATCTGCTGGATGTATTATTTTACCCGTCTTTTTTAGGTGTCCATGTATTGGTGTACTATTTTAGCATCACTTGAACATACAGTCTCTAAGTTGTTGTTTTGCAATCTCTCTGTCCATAACATCCCCTTTATATTAAGGAGTATAACAAAATAAAGGTAACAAACAATCTGATGCTGTGAACTTCATTCTCACTTTTATGTGTACATGGCAGGTGGGCAGCAGATGGTACACATTGGACCTCCATATAGCCACCATTGACATTCAAACATTAGTCCCATGGTGGCACCAACATTTATATTTGGCATTGAAGTTGATGCCAAGTGTTTCATAACCAGGAGGTGACAGCTTGCTTTACATCACCGTCTGTTACAAATTGCTTGTTGGCCAGGTGCTTCTTAAGGACTTTGAAGAGATGGGGATCACTGGGTGCAAGACTGGGGCAGTGGGAAATGTGGTCCATAACTTCCAGATGTAGAACAGTAGGCAGGCACAAGTCAGGTTTTATGGGGCCTGGCCTTTTTGTGCAGAATGATGATGTGTTGGCACAGTGACCCAGCCTTTGGTGATGAATGGCCTGACATAACCTCTCAGCACTATACTAACACCCATTAGTTACAATATTACCACTGCAAAAAAATCCACAAGAAGCACACCTTTAGGTTCCAAGAGACAGTTGACATGATCTTCCTTACTGATGGCATTGCTTTGGATTTCTTTGCTGCAGAAGGTGATAGTTGTTTCCACATTGTGGTTGCTTGTTTGGTTTTGATTGTTGCATGAATAACCCATGTTTTATCCCCTGTAACATCACACTTCAGAAAGTTCTGTCCTTGATTGTTGTAACTTATTAGATAGAAGCTTGGTCATTTGTGAGGTTCCTTGGCACACATTTTTCTGTAATTCAGTTAGTTGTGGACAATGATGTGCTCACTACCCAGTGATTGTATAGCTCCTGGGCAGTGTGTGACCTCTCAGATAAGGGCATCTGCACAACATATGTGGTGGGCATGCTTTTTATGTCCAGATCAGTGCTTGTCATCAACATCTGTCCTACTCTTATCAAAAGCATTGCACCATATTCTCATCTGTTTCTGCAACATTACATTTGCTCTGTACTCTTCCCCAACTGGCAATAAGTTGCCTCCAGTGTGGCCCCCTTCACATGCAAAAATTGAATCACATTGTGTAATTCAACATTTCACCACATTTCCTTGAGGTCTGCCATTTTGAAACTGTGCAGTAGTATGACATGCTTATGATATGAAAAGTGGTTTACGCAGGCCTGTTACATGGTGAAATCCACAGTTGGGTAATGATACTTAACATGAAACATGCTCCTACCTTATTTTTGAAACTTTCTTATAGTTTTGTAAAACCTGGAACAGATTATATTCTTTTGTTGTTTGTTTTAAAGTAATAAGTATAAAGACTGATAGGTCACAGTACTTAGATATATTAAAATGACCACAGGCTCTTCAGCACGCACAGAAAGTTCACAGTTGGAGCCTTACGTGAAAACAACGCCAGGTCTTGTGAAGACTGTGTGTTGGCTGATGGTGAACATGATAGCTCTCAATCCTGATGATGCTCTTTGTCACATTAATGGATTTGGCTTGATAAGATTGTTGTTGAGGTGAGTTACAATCCTGATGGATTCACATTTATATTGTATAATGATGTTAATCTGAATTATATATATATATATATATATATATATATATAGATTTAGTGTCTTGTCTTATAGAACATAGTCCATCTCCATCATAAATGCCACTCAGTAAACATTGTTTAGGGAAATAACATTTTGAGAATCATAAAGACAGTGCAGACGACAACAGTAGTAGATATTTGTCAAGTTTGAAATAAATATTTCCAGGGCTGCATCTGCTAACACCAGGTTTTCTGCAGTACACATCTTGACTGTGTGTATCACCTATCACAGATTATATATTCTGTAAGTGTACTGTCACCCTCTCACTTTTCCATAATGCCTCTTCCTCCTCAAAGCTTTGAGTATTTATCTTCATCTCATTTTCCCATTGGCATTCAGTCTTGTATAAAAATTTACCCATGTTTTCCATTTCTCTAATCTTGGAGCTGCTAATTATTTTGTTTTTTGCTATTTTGTCAGCTATATTTAGCCACTTATTATTCAAGAATTTTTCCCTACATCTTTATGTTTCCATACATTTCAAAAGTTTGTGCCTATTGGTATCAATCTCCTTGCACTTACACCTTAAGCTTGAAGGTTATGGAGTAATGTAGAACACATCCGGATGGCTTAAAAACCAAACTGCCAGTAAGTTAGTGTCCCCACACTACACATCACATGGAATTCACTAGTTTAAAGTCTTGTACAATCAGCTAACATTCTGATTGATTGCTTAACGAATAACACAGGTTGAATTTTTAGATTTTTTAAAATTGCAGTCTGTGATTGGACACTTAATTTGGTGGCTGGTCTCCATAGACATTCCCAGGAGAGATAAGCCAGCCATCCGTTAGTTAATGCCAACAATACTGTGTCTCCCCAGATCAAAAAGTATTAAATAACACTCTGTTGCTAGCTAAATAAATGCTGCTAAGTGACAAAATAGTAGCTACACTATCTCTCCTCACTGAATGTGAACTCCGCCAATGCCAAACTCAGCCACTGAACTAATTATGAACTATTAATATCACTTATCTGCATTCTACGCAACTGTCCCTACAGTTAAACCTAAGTCTACGTTTATAAAATGATTTTCCAGTTCTTTACATAAGGGGAATCTGCCTCTTTTTGCTTCTCCTGTCAGATTCCTTAATTTCCATATTTCCAACATAAGCGATGCTATCCCATTCCTCTCACTCATATTACAGCAGTTTATTTGTATGTTATACAATATAAACCAACAAAATGCACATTTTCTAAAGTAATATTTTGATTCTTAATTTTGATGTCTTCGACATGTTTCGAACCTGAAGGTTCATCTTCAGGAAGACGGTTTTATGTACATTTTACATGCACTGGTATAAGCAGTCTAAGAGGTAGAAGAGTGTGTTCGATACTGATAACTAATACACATTGTAAAGAACTTCATGGTTCTTAGCTTAGCCTGACGATGACTTTTTAAGTTGAAACATGTCGCTTTAACTTATGCTTTTATTATATAGTTGTGTTGACTGAAATATATATTAATAAAGTGAATATATAGAATCAATACACAATGGGATGACTTCATGCAAATTGATACTCTTCTACCTGTGTGTGTGTGTGTCTGTGGAGTGGGGGGTGGTTTCATTTTTAGTGACATCCCTCTCACATGTATCATGCCAAATGTATCCCATCCAAGTTTTGTATAATTCATCTATTATACTTGCTGCACAACTTCCACTTTTCAAATTTTGTGCTATTGCTTGTAACAGTTTTTCTTCAACAGCTCCTGGTTTTCCAGCTGTGAGGTGTTCTACTACCAAAAGTTTACTATACTGTATAGCTTCTTGCCTCTCCTAATTTCTTCACTAAGTTTCCAGTCTCCTATTATGTGAATTACACTTAATAGTTTCCATATTTAATTATCTTAATGTATTCACTACATATCTTATATCTTATATTAATAGCATGTGCTACACTTCATTAGATTCTTGCAGAATCTTCGTTGAATTCTATCAATAAGTTCACAAATCATATTTTATAAAACTTGTACTTTCATATTTGGAGCCCACATTCAACATATATTGGTTGCTCCTAATGTTTGCATGCCTTTCATTTTTATGTTTTCTTTGTGTCTCTTCCATTCAGCTGTGCTTTGCAGTTTTACGCCCAAGAAAAAAAATTGCTTACTACCTCCTGTTTCTGTTTATACACTTGCCAGCATTCTCTGCTTTTTTTTTTTCAGTTTACTTTAGTTTCACTGGGAATGCGTTTTAAATTTTATTTATTACAAAACTTAACCATCTGATAAATTCCTTTTATAATCATTTGTTGTGAAAAAGCCTATAACCAGATTGTGTGCTGACAATAAACCTGCTTTTCCCCAGCTGCTGCATGTAAATTTTCTACACTAATATAATGTATATAATTTTCTATAAATTCATATATTAAAAAGTCATGGATTTAAACTACAGCTTCCTCTTGGACTGTTTCTTTCATTTTTCCATAACCTACTTTGACAGAAAATTATGTCATCCTACCCTGTGCTGTTACATTCCACCATATTCTCACTGATATCTTTCCCTCACATTTTACACTACAGAGCTTGTCTGGTGAGAATCATATGAAACACAAACGCAATGTTTGAACTGAATGCAAGGTTTTCATATGTTCAAGCAGTAGGGGTATATAATAACAGCTGTGGCTAAAGAGGCAATTTTTTAAAGCCTTTGAACCATTAAGTTTATCTTGATATAGGCCTATATAAAAGTTCAGTTCCTTCCTGACAGAGAACAGTCTATGGGCATTACAAAGACCACCTGGCTTGTAGTTACCACTGTCCTTTAGAGGACTGATTGATTCCAATGCCTTTGCTGTTTGATGTTCTGTTTTGTGATATTTTGATGCAATGTTAATTGTTCTGGAATATACTCTGAATGTTGTAGCTGCCTAGTGACTGGTGTTCCTCAGGAGTATGGACGCAGAAGTAACGTGCTCCTCTATGTGGATATTCTAGAGATGTACACTGGAATATGCTGTCTTCTGTCTAGATGTGTATCTCTGGATGAAGACTGTCACAGCACCATTCTCCACACACGGGACTCTGTGCAGTGTTTGCTAGCTCTGCTTGATCCTGATATATACTGTGAGTTCCTGAACAGATGTTTACAGCACAATGTGGCTTCTTCTTCTTCTTTGTGTGGATATTTTTTTGTATACATTTGTTGGTTTGTGGTCAGTTTATTATTTCCTACATAAAACTTTCAAGTAGTGTTCATTTATCACTATGGACAGTCAGAAGTATGTTATGAGTGATACATCATATGGGAAAGTATAAGTAGTGAAGGAGGATGAAATGGGTGAAGTATTTGGCCTGCAGAAGGGGGAAGAGGAGTATGTACAGGGCTTTGGTGGGCAAACCTGAAGAAAGGAACAATTTGGTAGAGCTAGGTGTCATTGGGAGGATAATACTAAGTGGAATAGGATGGTAGGACATAGACTCATTTAGCTCACTAAGAAGAGTGACCAGTGACAGGGCCATTTCAATGTAGTAATGAGTCCTCAGCATGCATAAATATGGCGGAAATATATAAATGGATACAATTAAATATACAATGTATATTTTTTAAGCATCACTGCTGTGGTGCATAAAAATGTATGTTGTGTATTTGATTGTATCCATTTATATGTAATCCGAAAACAGCAGGGAGGCCACATCTTACAATTGTAGATGCCAAGGAGGAATACATCCACTAATTCCAGAATCTAACAAGGAAATTATGTTAATGCAATGGATGTGATGTATAAAGAAATATATATATATATATATGTGTGTGTGTGTGTGTGTGTGTGTGAATATATCTGTTGTGTGTTTGGCTGATTGTATCCATTTTTGTATAATCTGAACACAACAGGGATGCCACATCTTTAAATTAGATTGGTTACTTGACTAGTTGAGCAAATGACAGCTACCGAAAAAGGACTCTCTTGCATGGAGTTAGTTGTTAGAGAGGGACGCATAGCTACAGAATTGATGTTTTGTTCTGAAGTTATTAGCAGATCAGAGAATGAAGTTTGCTGAATTGATTCCTTCCACATGCTTTCCAACTTTGACATGTATGTTGGTAGCTATATCCTTCTGATAACCTTCAGTGGTTATGAATGCTTTGTGCTACTGACATAGGCTACAGGGGGCTGGAGGGAACAGAGTAGTAGGCAGAAATCGGGAGGTCTCATTGTAGTCATCTTCACCCTGTATCCTTGAGACTTCTTTGTGTGGCCTCAGATTAAGTTCTTGTAGTAGGTAAGGAAACAGTAAGATGTGGAAAACTGGATATTAAATGTCAGGACATTGTCTTTATAGGTATGTATTGTAATCCCAATCGTGTCTTGCCCTGAGACCACCAGTTGCTGTTTCTTGCACACATGTAGATCATGTATTACACATCTTTATTAGAATTTCCTAATCTGTGGGAGCCTGCCTTCATTGTCAATTAATACTTGTTAGGCTTGTGTCATTCTAGCAGAAGAAATGCAGTTGTTTCTCCCATTAGTGTTATGAAGTACTTGTAATATTTTATTTATTTATTTATTTATTTACAGCAACACATTCTGCTCAGTTGGTGTTCCTACGCAATCGGTTGTGGAATGAGTTATTTCAACTATTCTCTGCTCTTCTGTCAGGCAAACAAGGTTTTGAAACAATACGAGATGCCCTGTTTCATTGCGGGCCATGGCGTTACTTCGCCACGCTTATGATCGCTATTGAGAATGAGTTGTCAAATAGCCTACATCACTCAGCCCTCACATGTCTCACATCACTGCTGTCACATGAGGTCAGGACAAGATCATTGTCAGAAGAGATCCATGTTGTGCAGAACCTTCTGGATAGTCACTTCCCTGTACCGGAGGAAGATGACTGCCACACAACTCAGTATAAACTGTTGAAACAGTTGGTACTTCCACTTCAGCGTGCAAGTTCAGACCACAGTGCAGCTGAGTGTCACAACAAACCACTCTTGTATAGTAAACATTCAAATAGAAATAACAGACACGTGTCTGAATCTGGTGAACACATGCTACCTGCTTCTAACCAGAAGAACATATGTCCTCAAAATGAGGCTGCTGCCAACAAAAATAAAAGTGAGGCTAGCAGAAGAAAAGCATATCAGAAGACTAACAGTGTAGATCGTGCCATCTCCTCAGATGAATACAAAGAGAAGCTTTTCTCAGACCCAAATGGATTGCCATCAATCCAAGCAGAGCCTGGGAGAGCAATTGCAAAGAACCTGACAGTTGGTGCAGAGTTGTGCAGTTTACTTTTATGGCAATATGAAATACATAAACTTATGCAAGGCTCTGCAGGTCAGCGAAGTGGAACTAAAGGCAGAATGTTGGTAACATGTGCTCTGTCTAGTCTGTTGGCTGTGTCTGGAGAAGCAAAAAAAGTAGCTTTAAATCAAGGCCTACTGGAGACATTAGTAATACAACTTCGGGAATTGCACGTGAAGTTGAGCATTGAGTCTGCTGAAAGCCTGTGTCGAATAAGTGATAAGAAAAGGGTAAGAGGACACATTTTTATTAGGAATGCTTGACTATTTAACTGCTCTTGAGATGGTAAACATATGCAGTGAAACGATAAAGTTCTGGGGCTAGTGCTATCTTGCGAGTATGGTTTGGCACTTAAACCAATTGTAGCTGGTTTTTGTTCATGTTGTGATGTCCAGGGTTTAGTAAAAAAGTTCTAGCTCAAAGCTCAATCAGTTTATCCATAGCAGTCTCATGCATGCCTTGTGTGTTTCAGTGCAGTTCTGAAACAAAACTTCAGAGCATAGAATGGAGAATACAATCACTGCCATGGCTCAGGAATTGTTACTTGCAAAAGTCAAGGATCAAAATGATGTTGATCACTTTTTTTGATAAACAGGGCATGATGCACAAAGAATTTGTCCCTGAAGTAAAGCAGTAAGTGGTGAATTCTGTGTACAGGTGCTGAAAGAGTTACTGAAATTGATATTGAGAGTTAGGGCACAGTTTCCTGAGAAAGTTGGTCGGTTCCTTTTGCATGACAGTTCCTCTGCTCATTTTACCCTGATAGTTAAGCACTTTTTGTTGAACTGGAGCATGGTGGAGAACATCCACCTAACCTTACACTAAGTGACTTTTTTCTGTTCCCCAAAGAGAAAATCACCATCCAAACAAGAAGATTTCAGGATATTGAGCACATCAAGGACAACATGACTGCTGAATTAAATGCAGTTCCTTTGGGCATGCTCAGTGACACATTTATGGGCACTTTTAGAAAGTTCTAAGAACTAAATATTTAAATGTCATGTTGTATAGTACTGTATATTTCAGTTGAGTACAACTTGTTTTTGCCTTATTAAGATATACGTTTTCATATGCCTGTACCATCATCAGATGTGGGTGGAATTTGCTTATTGCATTGCTTTCCTTACTTTTTGGTTATTAAGACTGGCACTGGGTGAATTTAAAATTAAAAGTAAAAGTAAAGTTCGGATGAGCGTTGTTGGATGTGCACCAGTACACATCTGAACACACTTCTCCACCTTCATGAACAATGTGGTATTGAACTGACAGCATCACGCATGTAGTATGGTAGGGCTGGGATTGGGATTAATCAGAAGGGCTTAATTTAATTTTCCATGTAATTTATTTCGAAGCTGTGATGAAATACTGCAAACTTTTAAAGTTTATTAATAAGAATATGCAAGAGTTTGTTTTTATTTTTATAAAAAATCCATTGTCCTTCCTTTATGATTGGCAGATTTATCAATTGCTTTGTCATGAAATTTAATAATATTCTCAATCATTACTTTTTCCACACTTAACATGGCCAAACCAGAAAGACAGTCTTGTGACATCATGCTTGTTAAAAAGTGTCACCACTTTTAAGAGTTGGGAAGCACCTCTCAGATGTTGCAGAACATAAATTCTTAAACTCATTCTTCTTGGCGAGAGTTAATCGCTAAGAATTTACGTCCTGTAAATACTTCACACAGTTCTTCATATAGCAGCTATTACTTGACTCTACTTGACTGCAAATTTAGTAGAAGGTATACCTGTAAAACATTTGTTGCAGTCAAGGGACATTACTGTGCATTAACTGTATATGCGATATTACATGTATTGCCAACAGATTAAACTATTTAACATGTATAAAGTTAGTAACATTATTGTGGCTATTTTTATGTGTGTACCATGCATCTTGTATATAGTTTTTTTTATTTCAACTAACAGTGTACTATATATGTATGTTTTATTTGAACAATATTTATATTATAATGACTCCTACATGTTTCGATACATTTGTATGATCCTCAGTGAGTTCCACAGTTGTACTTCACTGAAGTTACATAGTTTCTTTATTATTAAAATTTCATTAAAATTATCAAATTAAAATATTTATGTGGTGGTTGTTGATAAAATGTAGTCTATATGATTTTACAATATAATATGTTTCAGAGTATGTTGACATGGCTGAGAACACAATTTGGATATTCTGCATTAAATTAAATTAAATTTAAAAGCTTATGGGTTGATAAAATATAAACATATACAACTTGTAGGAGTGAATATAATATAAATATTGTTAAAATAAAAATATATATATTATGCATTGTTGGTTGAAATACAAAACTAAAAATAATTATTATGACCACTGATAATAGCTATCCTGAGGGAATATCATTACACAAAGCAGTATATGGTATTAAAACTTTAAACATACTGTCTTCAGTGGTAACTGGCAAGTAATATGCTACCAAGTACATAAATTATGATATAGTGTTCGATGTTAAAACAGTCATATAGGTTACAATTAATTAAAATAGTACAAGATTTGTATTAGCCATATTTATATAGTTCGCATCCCAACGTCTATTGATGCTAGAATGCTCCTTAGGTCGAGTTGGGTTATAAATCCTGTGAGTCTCCAATGATGGGTGCTTGTGAAGTGAACACTCTGTAATGTCTTATGTCATGTGTGGCTGTTCTTGTAGGCTGAGTCCTGGAAGTTTATTGTTTGACATCATATGTATGTGTGTGGGTCTTTAAAGAAAGTGATGCAGTCTTACTAAATTCATCTCACAGAAATGAGAGATTTCTCCCACACTGTTTACTTTCTTAGCTTTAGTGTAGAATTTTCTGTTTTCTGTATTAATTTATTTATTTATGTCTGGACTCTATAGATTTTCTAGACCAAGCACAGTTGTCAGTAATATTGTGTACAGGACGCTCACACAGTTGATTATTTATTGGTCAACCCATTTTATATTCTTCATATTCTTTAAAAATGCCTCAAACTGAAGTGTCAGCCACATACTTCATTTGTGGTTCCCATTTTGGATAATATCATGGTTACTGTCTTTTGGGATGTTATGCCATGTGTCCTGGTAAGTAGGGTCCATCCTGGACAAACCAGCTGCCCCTATCTATCCTATAGATGGATGCAGGATAATCTTAATGTATGGTAATGCTACTTGAAACTGCTTCTTCATTGTTATATTTGGTGCTTGTTACTGCCCAACAGGTGTGTCCAGTATTGAGAGATGTGGCTGTTCTGTTAGCTGTGCTGACAAACTTCCTTAATGGTGACAGCAATGTTAAAGTGGCTGCGGCGGAGATAGGCTTGGCTGACTTGGTCCACAAACTGTGGGTTTGGTGCTGTGCATTGACAAGTCTCTTAGAAGCTGCTCTGAAAATGTTGTCCACTTTCACTACTGCATGTCTTGCAGGTAAATTCTCACCACACACAATGTTGGGAAATGCATCTTATATGACTTGCAGTTTTCACTATATGAACTCTACAAGACATGCATTTTAACAAATTTCTTGGGTATTCCATATTCGGTTAATATTACTTCAGGATGAATCACAGGCTTTTTAAAAATCTTTACACAGGTGGCATAGTGATCCTTTATAGGTAAAAGGTAAAGGTAAAGTTGTCCCTGTGCATGCGATAAAAGCATATGGAGGTGTGGCTCCAACCATTCATAATTTTAGCACTAAATGACAATGAAAATTCATTTTCATGCCTCTTCCACTTTGCACCATGGGAAGGAGCTAATTAACCAATTAACCAGGAATCTGAGTTGGCCTCAGGGGCAATGTGGACACTGGAGCGAATCTCTTGCTTCTGCTGGTAATTGGACTGTAATTCCTGGGTTGTTCATCCCCTAGCCTCGTCACTATACTGACTGCACTACCCTTGCTGCCATTGTACTGTAACTCTTCTTTTTAATATGTGTCGAATTCAAGTGATTTAATCAATAATGACCAGTGATTTTATTCGCAAATGGCATTCAGTTACTTGTTCTGTGCTTTCACATTCCCAGAGTAGCTGACTACACTAACCGAGGCTGTACTGCTAAACAAGTTTTTAAATCGGCTCTAAAAGACATTTCTTCTTTCTAACTCATTTTATTCTATTGAGGAATATTTTAATTCTAATAAATAATATATATTCCAGATTGTTATGCTGTAATGTTATAATTAATATTTTATTATGTATTCACATTATAATTGTATACTCGTATTGTAATTGGACAGCTGTAATTTAACAGATACATTGTGTCATCACACAAAGAAATTTCCACATCCTTAGGTTTTACCTTTAAATGGATAAACGGAATATAAATGAATGGAAATGGATTTGGAAATGCTTCTTCAGCATTCATGTCTTGACATGGTTGTTTCTGTGTTTGTGTGCTGGAGTGGTCGTTTTGGTGGCAGTATGTGGTGCAGTAATTTGTCTAACAACCAAAGCTCTCCCTGTGACTCTGCACCTGCACTTGTGTGGTGTTTTTGTTTGCATTGTGTGCACTAAATGGTCTTACCAAAGAAAGCTTTCCATGTTTCTCTGCATCTCTTCTTTAGCTGTGGTTATTCATGCAGTTTGTACACCAAATTTTCTTACCAACCGTTTGTCTCTGCACCTGTTCTTATATTTTGGTGTTATTTTGTAAATTTAATTGTTGCAGCCACACAGTCACTTGTGATGACAACATCAGTTCTTGGCATAGGTCTCCGCAAAACACCAAGTTCACTGTCCTTGCTTCATGAGATTGTGAGCCTTATTCATCGGGAGATGGAAGCAGTAAATCGTGCTCACGAAGCAGGAATTCTCAGCTTATCATTTCAGGTGTTAACAAATTCATGTCAGTCACAAGAATGTAGAAATGTTATTGCCAAGGTAAGTGATCAGACTAATCCATCAAACTATTTTTGTATTTAAAGTGACTTTCAGCTTAAGATTTCTTCAGAGCTTGCAATTAGAAATTGTAACTTATTTACTTACTTACTTACTTACTTACTTACTCAGTCACTTACTCACTCACTCACTCACTCACTCACTCACTCACTCACTCACTCCATGGAGCAGAGTTCTTCTTGGGAAGCTAACTGGTTTTCAGCTAGTCAAGAAACTCCCCGCATTTTGTGGGACCTGAAGGTTCGTTACCACATTCACACATGCCTGCTACCTGTCCCTATCCTGAGCCAGATCCAGTCCATATTCCCACTTCCCACTTCCTGAAGATCCATCTTAATATTATCCTCCCTGTCACCACAGCATGGTGTGTCCTCATTTTGTGTATGGAGAAACAACCTCCAATATGAAGGGTGGCTGCAAATGTATTGAATAAGCATTCACGGACAGGTGACAGGGGTGGTTCTCCAGCTTGGGGGTTGGGCAAGGTGCTAACAAATCCTCACCCTAAAAATGTATCTTGTTACGAAACATTCGTACTGTAAGAAATCGTAACTAAGTAAATAAAGTCATGGAGCAGAGTCTGTTGTATTGTATGGTACCCACTCATTTGTTACTGTGCTGAAAAAGCCTGCCTTAAAAATTGTTAAAATCATATAAGAAATTTGACAATAACTTATGCAATGGTGGGCACACACAGAGTGTTGTATACTTACTCGACAAGTTAGACATATCTAGTTCCAGTTTTATGTAAGGCAGGATTTAAATAACTGAGCATTATTGTAATAAACTAATTACTGTTGGTTTCTTTTCAGAGCAATTTGTTCCAGTGCCTTGGTAAGCTTCATCCCTCAATCACGAAGAAACAGAAGCACTGGGAGGCAGTGGAGTTGATGTGGCTTCAATTTCTGTCAGATTTCACATTCTACTCTGAGGGACAACAGACATTGCCCAAGGTAGAACACAGCCATTTATATTCTTCACGTGATAAAACTTCTTGATTTTAATATCAAGTGGTTATATCATACAGTTCTGTACACTTGTTTGTATATTGATTATATTCTTGTTACAAGACACCCTGATGGTGGTCACGGAGGTGACCAATACATATTGGTCTAGAATAGTAATATCTGATTGAACGTAATAAGTATACAAGGGCTGTCTGGAAAGCATCCGTCCATTTTGAATATCTCGAGAACCGGTCGCGTGGCCTTGATGTAACTTGGCAGCCAGTCAGAGGAGACCTTACTGTGCATCAGTGAACAGTCACTCTCCCGTGGGGCTGGTCAGTCGGCAGTGAGACACCGTTGACTGAGCTTGTGTACTGTGTGACCTTTGCATTCACAAACCACCTCTCTTTCAACAGCAATTTTAGCTTTGGGAACAGCCAGAAGTCGCAGGGAGCCAAATCTAGGGTCCATCAGACCTGGTTGACGAGATGTTTGGCCAAAAAAGCCTGTTCAAGGGCTGTAGAATAGGCAGGCACATTGCCATGATGAAGCTGATCTGCTCACTCAGTCATTTTGAATGCAACGGTCACACAGTATACAAGCTCAGTCAGCGGCATCTCACTGCCGACTGACTAGCCCCATGGGAGAGTGACTGTTCACGGATGCACAGTAAGGTCTCCTTTGACTGACTGCCAAGATACATCAAGGCCACGCGACCGGTTCTCGAGATATTCAAAATGGAGGGATACTTTCCAGACAGCCCTCATAAAAAATTTTTAGTATATGTTTTACCCATACCTACATTTTATTCTCTTTTATATAATATATATGCGATTGAGATCTCAATCATATGACAATAAGTGGTGTAAATGTAACCTTTGTATTTTAATATTACCATTTTTGTAAAACTGATGGCCTGATAATGACCAATATGGTTAAAAAATGGTGCCATTCTTAATGTGGCACTGTAACTAGTAAAACGTAGAGCAATCCCTGTATGGCCCTGAGGGTTCCAGGAGGTTGAGGCTCTCAGGTTTAAAGACAATCGGCACATGAATATAGTAAGGTTGTCAGATGCACCCGACAGCCTTTACCTCCCCCCAGGAAGTATTCCTGGTACTCATTTCTGTTAGAGACTGAGTCAATCCCAGGGCCATAGTGTGGCCAGAAGGATTATGTCAATGAAAAATTTCAGTGACACCATTGGGAATCGAACCCACAACCTTCCGGCTTGTAGCTCAGTGCCTCAACCAACTGCACCACCGCATACCCCCACTGTAACTAGTAAAACAGTTCTGAGAATGGGTGTAATAACCACTATAGTGAGGGGTGGAGATTTGAACGAGGTGTTGTGGGAAGGGAGGAGGTCCAATGGTTAGGAAGGTAAGGCTGGGTATTAACTAGGTCTTCAGTTTCATTAAAGTTAATAATGTGTTTGGTCTTGGCAGAATTCTCTATTCTGGTGTCTCAGTTATGTTGTGAGACCAGCAGAGATTTAATGGCTGGTTTAACTAATGTCACTGATGACAGTTTGCCACAGAAGCAGGAGATCTTGCAACCCGAATTTGTATACTGCAAATATATGTGCTTCAGCGATGTGAGGCAGGTCGCCATTTTGTGACATATTTATGCATGTTGGATTTATTTTGTTGCATAGCCTAACAGTGCAGTCTTTTCTTTCCTAGACATATGGTTGGCCATTTATTGAAACTTTTATTATTTCACTTCAGCCCCATGTAAAGTGAGGGTAGTAGAAGACATGTAAAAGGTAAAGACAAAATTGTTCTTCTGCTTAATTAAGCTCTACATGGACTAACTTTGGCATTAGAGAGAGGTGAGTGGACAGCTTCAACAATGGCTGCTTTGTTCTAGGGCAGAGCTGGCGAACCTTGTTGAGGGAATGTGCCCAAATCGTCTCTAAATATTGAAGAAATCCTTTCACATTCCCATGGGAATTATTGGAGTCAGCCATGATTATTATTAATTACTGCATTATTATTAATGCATATTATAATTATATAATTAATGTGAAGTTTACTGAATATATCCTAATAAAATCCTCCATGAGAATGCGATAAGGAAGAAGATGTGGACGTAACAGGGGCTGCTACTGCTTTCTGTTTAAAAAGAAGATCCTAACATGTTTCTTCTAATGTCACATATTCACCCAGTCACTACCAGGCCATCATCCCAATGATAAATATCCAGTCTAATTCATATACAGTCTCTACACAGTCAGATATGTGTGTATGTATACACATTCTTCACAATGTAGAACGAAATAAAAAAAAAAAATTAGGACAGCAGTGAATGCCGGCTACCATTTTGGGCACACATGCCATAGGTTTGCCAGTCCTGCTCTAGGGGACAGAGCTCCTACTTGTTGGATAGCGGGCTGGGTGGACCCTAGATGCATTCCAGATGCTGTGGAGAAGAGAAGTTCTCTGCCCCTGCCAAGAATAAAACCCAGTTCCATGGTTTGTAGCAGTTGGCCTAATTTTTATACTGATTGAGCTATCTCTGCCCCTAGTGTAGTGTATATGTGAGTCACAATTAAAATAGTGTGAGAGTCTTTGTTATAGATCCTGACCCAATGTCTTGATTGAAAAATATATTCTTTTATTTCAGAGATGAAATGTGCATTTGGATGGGTGTGACCTTCCCTTTTAGCCTTGATATTTTGCACTTTATGCAAATAGCATGTAAGAGTCAGGGTAGTTGGCCTCCGATATTTGGACCACAGACTTGAATATGAAGGAGTGCTACCTGTTCCATCGTGACATTTGTTGAAGAAATGTGCACATTATGTGTGCTTTTCTTCATATCCATTAACGTTACTTGTCTTGTTTCCTCATTTGCAGGAATATATGAAATCTGTGGATTGACCCATGGAAGTAATTTGTTCTGTAGAACGACATGTTCCTCTTGCATGTTGTAAAATGCATTAAAGTTGTCATATTTTTATTAGATTACAGATGCAATGGATCTCCTCATATTGCTAACAAGAAGTTCAAAAATGGAAAATAGACTGGCTGCACTGTGTGTTCTACGTAATATTTCATTTCATCAGTTAAACCGTCCAAGGCTGTTGGGTTCAGGTATGTTTATTATATTCATAAATGCAGTTAATATTAGAAACATAATTGCTTATGTGGGCCATAGTCTTTCCTGGTAAAGGAGCAGTCACTGAGCTATTCAAGAAATGGAATCTGAAGGTTCATTACTATTTGTAAGTGCATGTTACTGGAACCAATCCTGAGCCAGCTTAATTCATTCCACACTCTCTGGCCCTAGTTCCATTACATCCATCTTAATACTTTCCTGCTGTCTCTGCCTAACAAACAAACAAACGAACTAACTCCATGTAACAGAGTCCATCCTGAGAGGCTAGCAGGCCCTCAGCTAGTCAAGAAATTCCTCACATTTTATGGAACCCAAAAGTTCATTACCACATTCACAAGTGCCTGCCACCTGTCCCTGTCCAGACCCAGATAGATCCAGTCCATGCCTTTCCATCCCACTTCTTGTCGATCAATTGTAATACTATCCCATCTATACCTAGGTCTTCCAAATGGTCTCTTTCCATCAGGTCTCCTCATGAAACCCCAGTATGCGTCTCTCCTGTCTCTCATATGACCCACATGCCCTGTCCATTTTATTCTTCTTGATTTGGTCATAGTTGGTAAGTAGTATAGATCATGAAGCTCCTTGTTACGTAATCTTCTCCGCTCACCTGTTATGTCATCCCTTTTTGCTATCTGTGCCTTTCAATCACAAATAATCCTGTCCTATCTTCTGAGGTTGTGACACTGAACAGTTTGGTTGATGGGTACCAGCATTCTGGAAGAATCTGTATTCTGTGTCATCAGGGTTGTAGTGCTCTCTTCTACCAGCCCGTGTTGTCTATCCTTCAGTCTCATTCAGAAGGTGTAATATGTCTTTAAAATTTTAGAATACTAAATTAAAATGCTGGCTTTTTCTTTGTTATCCTTTCTTATCCTTTGCCTGATGGTGTCTGACATTATTTTCTTGTACAGATCTACTGTAGAAGTCATTCTAGTACATTATGATCTTGTGTTGGTTTGCATTCTTTGACATCTCTACTGCTGCTATGTACAGTCAACCACCAGTATAGCTTCCCCTCCAAATAACACCAGTGAAAATCTTAACAGTGATGTTCTGTTCTAACACAGGGGAACCCTTATTATAGTGCATCCATACTGTCTGCAATTCACCAAAGACTTTTGTGATACAAATGTGCCTTTAACCATTAAATAATATCTTGTATAATGCCATGTTACAAAACATAAACATTTAAAGGACTGATAAGGAACATTGAACACATTATCAGTTGTAGTGTACATTGTGTTAGAAAGTACAGGATCAATGAAAATGTAGAACTGTACTGTGTATTGTGGGAAGTAGCTTTCATGAATTTTACTAATGTTCTTTCAGTTTTGACTGACCATATGAAATTAAAAGTATCTGATGAATCATTAGAAAATGCAGTGAGCTAACAGTGGCACTATATTGGAGTTTGTATATGGGAACAGTACATGGTAGGAGGTTTATATTTGCATGTAGCTGAGTGTCCTTTTTATTAATTTTCGTGCAAATTAATTTCTAGCTTGTGGGGGTAAGGCTGTAGGTAAGAAGAAAGTGAAAATGTGAGAGCGTTATGACAGAAATTGAGGTAATGTAAAGACATGTACATAGCTACTGACAGTGGGCCGGGGTAGCAACTTTCTACAGGCTGGATGGTCTTGGCAAGATTTTCGACACCTGTCCAGACTGGCCCTGGGGCCCACCCAGCCACCTGTACAGTGGGTACCGGGTCTCTTTCCCAGACGTAAAGCGGCTAGTGCATATCATTGACCACCCATCCCCATCTTTTGCTGAGGTTACACAAAGAATAGAGATATATTGCTACTCCCTTCCTGGGCATTCATGGCCTGTTCTAGGGTGACCTTTACCTTTACATAGCTACCTAAACTATGCCATACAGCATCCCTGTCACTGCATTGACAGTGCCAATGTCACTTAAATAAAGTAAGTTTCTATTGCTTAATTTTTTTTTTTTTTAATTTTCTGCATTTTTGCTTGTATAGAACCATTGCAATTCTGACATGCATTTTTACTGTTCACCTGGAATGATAGTTAAAATTGTGTGTCTACACATAGGTGAGTTCTTACAAATATTACATCAGAAGCTTGCAGATGGGGCTGTGGTCGAGAAGACAATAGCAGCATCCATGGTATGGGCCCTCATAGCCAATAACCAAAAAGGAAAAGTTGTAATAAAGTGTTCCGGAATTGATGCCAAACTGCAGGAAGCCCTGAATCAACTGTATCTTCTTTCTACTAATGAAGATACTGAAGCTGATGAGGGAATTCGTATCATCAGCAGTGTCCTTCAAATTATCTATGCTGAAAACAATACAACAAGAAAGCAGTGACACTACATTTGTTACTGTGGTGCATACTAATTACAGTTAAGCCAATGTCCAGCAGCGATCAAGCAATGATGTGATGTGTTTCGATAGCCTTTCTGATGACGGTGAAGTTAGTGATGACAGGGGTGTGGCTGTGTCTCGCTGACTATTTCTTCTTTTCCTTTTACTGTCTCCTGCATTGATGTTTAGACTCTTCATGTGATGAACTTCATGTTCCTTCACAACCAAGTCTCCATGTAACTCTGTCTACCCAATGATTCCTCTTCTTCAATTTCCTCCCATGTACAACCTTTTGTTCGACACATTTCCTAACCTATTATTCCTAAATTAATTATAACCCATATTCCATGCAATAGATTGATTAAACAGTATTTACTAATAAATTGCACAATCAATAACTCGTCACTTATGATGTCCCTCCCACATGTTTCGATCTCTGCAAGGCTGTCATCAGGGAGGTTATATACAAAAGTGTAGCAATACAGCAAATTCTGTCACAGATGTGCGCATGTAGTTAAAATGCACTGTTATCAGTTTAAACTGCCAAAATGTTTAAAATATACACCACTTACAAAGATGCTGTGCTCATTCATCGACCATGGTATAAACAACAGCAGGCAACACAGGGACAATTGCATGTGCATGAAGATGACAAAAATTGACATAGACATTTGTATGCAATGGAAGATAAAACATTGTTAAGAAATATAAAATCTTTATCAATTATCTGTATTTTAACAATTTTAACTGATAACAGTGTATTTTGAATACACATGGTGATGATGAACGTGTAGAAGTCGAAACATGTGGGAGGAACATCATAAATGACAAGTGATTATTTATTATTGATTGGGCAATAAATTGTTTATTAATATACCAACATATGCACAAATAATTACTGTAAATTTATATTAAATTTACAGTACTTATTTGTGCATATGTTGGTATATAATAAGCAATTTATTATTCAATATGCATGGTATTAACATAAAAATAACTGATTGTGCAGTTTGTTGGTAAAAGTACAGTACAACTGCTATAGCTCTTTTGATTGTGTCTTCCTTCCGGCATTGTCTATTGAAATTTATGTGAACTAGAGACTTTTCGAGATGTCAGCTGTAAGTGAAAAGGGTAATGAGATCATTGTGTGTGTGTGTGTATATATTTGTATACTAATTTTTATGCAAAAGAGTGATAAGATGTCAAGAATGAAACAGTGTGCTGTTTTAGAGTGAATGTGATGTGTACAA
>Ga0123352_10003349_pt1 | contig 23116 bp, 10 predicted proteins | sample TergutLab28metaG_FD_89700 | JGI IMG/M metagenome (GOLD analysis project Ga0123352, IMG submission 89700) | Labiotermes labralis P1 segment gut microbial communities from Petit-Saut dam, French Guiana - Lab288 P1 | ecosystem: Host-associated > Arthropoda: Insects > Digestive system > Gut ...
AAAAAATAAGAAGCATGTAATATATATATTAACTGTACCTCTATTGTTTCAACAATCTTGTTTGCTTTTATTTTTTATCTATAAATATATATATATATATAGATATATATATATATATATACTGTATATATTAAAGTGAAAATAACTTAATTGAGCCATTCATTTTATATGGCCATTTAACTTGGTGTGTCACATTAAGGGAAGAACTTTGGCTGAGGGTATTAGGAACATGATCCTAAAGAAGGTACTTGACCCTAAGAGGAAGGAAACAACTGGAGACTGGGGAACACTGCATAATGAGTTGATCATTTATGATTCAAATCAACTAACATTTTATCTGATCAAATCAAGAAAAATGAACTAGATGGGGCATGTAGCTCAAATGGGGGATAGGAGAAATACATACAGGGTTTTGGTGGGAAAACATGAAAAAAAGAAGCCTCTTGGAAGACCTGGGCATAGATGGGAGGATAATGCTTTTTTTTTCACTTGGTTATGAGCTATGGAATTATATTTTGGGGAAACTCATCGCATAGCATCCTAATTTTTAGAATACAAAAAAAAAAGCAATTAGAATTATGGAAGGATGTGGGAATAGAGTTTCGTGTAGAAACTTATTTAAGAAATTATAAATTTTGCCTTTGACATCACAATACATGTTATCTTTATTAATGTTTGTGGTTCAAAACAAAAATCTTTTCCTGACAAACAATAAAAATCACATTTTAAACACTAGATAAAGAAATAATTTATACCTTCCTCAAGCAAACTCAACCATTTATCAAAAAGGAGCCTATTATTCAGGGATACAAATTTTTAATACTTTACCCTTAGAGATTAAGAATGTTGCTGGTAACCAAAAAAAATTTAAAATTGCTCTGAAAAAATTTTTATACACTTACTCATTTTACACTATTGAAGAATACCTTAGTCAATCATGAATTAAAAACTGTATTGCAATATGTTATTATAGTTGTATGTTGATTTAAGATTCTGTCCATGTGCATCATGTAAGTACTCATGAATTATTTTTACATTCTGTCTAGTTACATTATGTAAGTATTTCATTGATTGTATATTCTGAACTGATCACATTTCCTTGTATAAACTTGATTTGTTACTTATGTATCATAATCACAAATTACTATCATATGTATCTTACTGTCAAGACTCATTTTGTACTATGCCTTTTGTTATCTAATGACAAGTTCTATTTCCACTCTGATGGATTTCTGGAATACTAAATAAATGAATGAATATAAGAATGCACCTGAAAGAACTAGAATGGGATGTTATTTGGTTAGAATCATGTGGCTTAGGATAGTGAAAACCGACAAGGTTTGATGAAGATGGTAATAAACCTTTGAGTTTCACACAATGTGGTGAATTTCCTGACTAGATAAGACACTCTTTGCTTCCCTTGAAGGATTCTGCTCCATGCAATTACTTAACAGTGCTTCATTTTAACTTATATTTTATTCCAACTAATTGCAAGTTAATAGCACTATACAATTTTATGTTTCACCTTATATGTAAGAGAAAGTACCTTCATCTGTTGATCAGAATTATATATGCTCCATTCCTATTGCATGTCTTTTGACATGTTTCTTACAAAATCATCATATCCCATGATCTGAGAGCCAAAAAGGTGGTCCTGCATTTAAAAATGTATACTTGATGAGGTAGCACCTTCTAAGCAATTGAAAATAAATATCTCTATTCCTCACAAATGTGTTATATCATGAGGGAGGTTCAGTATTATCCTCATCACTTACAAAGCTCCAATAGGAAGCTGCTCATGGAACCAATTCCATGCATTTTTCCACCAAAATCATAAATCTTTTAGCCAGTACCATCAAGGCTATCTTGTGTTACATGCACTGGGAGAAGTTGGAACAACTCCAGCACAGTCCAAATCTATTCCTGTGTTTGTACTTTGTTGGACCCATAGTACAATATGCCAATAGAACAATGGGTACAGTTGGAAGCTGAACTGTAGGATTTTGCACATGACTGATTTTACATGTAGAATGTAAAAACTGTAGACGCATGGTAAATTTGTGTGACTAGTTTTCCAATAGTCTTTCATGATACTACTTCTGATGAATGTTACTTCCACAGTGATACAGTTCCTGATCTAATTCTCACCAAGTCATATTACCTGTCACAAGAATATAAATTACCATATTTTTTGTGTGGAAGCTGGATTCGTTTACAAGAAACCCTTCTCATTTAACAGTTGTCCACTTTACGAAAATCATTACTGTCTGAATTATTTTCATGCACTATCAGTATAATGAAAAAAACCATTTGATTTCTCACTTTGGTTACATTTTGAGGCCTACTGCCTATAGTTTGTTATGTACTGATGTATCAATATTACTATCATGCAGGAAAGTAAAGTAACTGCATGAATTTGGATTGTGAAACACGGCTAAGTAGGAAATATTTGTGGCAGGTATTTGCATACTGATTCTGGGGATCTGTGGATGCTGTGTATGGCGCTGTTGTCGGAAGAAGCGAGGAAAGGATGGCAAGGGCAAGGGAAGAGCCCTTGACCTCAAAGGGGTTAGTTTGATTGGCCCAGCCTATAAAGAAAAGGTATGTTGTTAATAAAAATTTTTATATGAATTGAAAATATTCACATTACATACTTCCAATGGGAAGCCATTTGTAAACTAAGAATTCTACATTACAGACTTTCCTTTTATGCATAAAGACTCAAGGAAGTCTTCTGGATTGAAGGCTAAGTAGTTTCAAGAAGTGCATGACATAATTTATAGCTAATTAAAGATATATTGCATGGTATCACTCATTCTTCCACTATTTAATAGAGCTTTCAAATTAAAGTCACTGTGTAAACAGGTTTTAAAAAGTTACTATATTCAGGTGTGTGCTGCAGGAAATGTTAGTGAACCATGTTTTGAAGCTGTGACCTCAACATACTGCTTGTAGAATTTTGAATTGAATTGAATGATATTTGGGTTCGAGCCCTTCGGGCCTGATGCACCTAGGCCTTAGGACAGGCCCTTTCTGACCCATGTTCTGTACTAAATTAGAGGAGCCCTCTTCCTTTAGCAAAGTTCCAGATGGCCCTTATACTTTGTGACTGCTTGTAGAACTCACCAAGTAATGTCACTGCCCAGAAAAGCATATCTTGTTGCAAAAGTAAAATTCACAAATAAAAACAATGTGAAAAGTATCCATTACCGAAATAAATATAGCCTACTTCATTGCCTGGTATACTGAATTCCAGTGATGTGTGTGTAATGTGATAAAGTACCCTAGCACTGCTGATGAGGAAGTATAGATATCACATTTTGCAAGTAATAATTTAGTTAGTAATAATTCAGTTTGGTTATATGTTTTACAGTTTCTTCGTGGTTTTATTTTTTGTATCAATACACCATAAGTTCTTCAACAGAGATATGTTTTGACAATCTGACTTAATTTTGAACTATTCTGACAAAAAACTTCCATGTTCATTTGTTCGTCACACACATATAAATCACCTGAGAGAGCACTAAATTTTTTGCAACATATGAAATCGATGCTTTTATGAATATTGTTATTGAATGTCCCCCATACAGCCAAGAGGTAGAAATCTCAGTGCTGCAACTCTGTCATTTCTTCTATTCCAAAGTTTAATTTCAAAATAATTATGAAAAATATTCTACTTAATACAAAACCACAATTGATATATCTCTGTATTTAAAAGAACTATGCTGTGAACATGTGTATATTTCTCAGCTGTGAACTGGATGCTAAAGTATGAATAGTCTTCATTTTACACAGCGTTTGGATTGCTGAAATAAAAAAGTATTGTTATCTTTGGATGCAAAGTAAATGTTTACTGTACAGTTCCAGAAGCATTTATTGACAAAAAAAGGTTACTGGTACATTACTTAACTTCTGTTTTATCTGGCCATTCAGTTTTGTATTCTGAGATAATGACTGTGTATGAAATATAAGTGGCTTCAATCAGTTCTGAACGCAATGTGCAAAGAAGTAAAACAGGAAAACCATTCAGGTTAAGATTTGTAGACATATGGATGGAAAAGTCAAATTGTGATTAATATTGCTCTGTTGTTTAAAAAATAACTGCAATGAAAATTATATTGTAGGTGAATTTTAGAGCTTTATTCCACATAAAAGAAAATGTGCATTTATACCCCTAGATTTTGCCACATTTACCACATTAAAACTTAAAAACAGACATGCACAAAAAAAGGTTTAATTAGTGATTTAAAACTGGTTGTCAACCTAATTATTTTCCAGCACACTCCAACTTCATAACCAACAGTTTACTGTAATAAAAACTGACACCTTGATTGGAATGCTGGACCATTTATCATTATATACTTAGGTCATATGTGGCATATTAAGAAGAGCTAATAGTCCTCATAACCATTGACTTAAATGCTTGGCATGTTGTTTCCTAAATGTCAGTTATCTTATTCACACAAAAAGCACGTAACTCATTCATGAAATTACTATAAGCACTTTCAATAATGTGAACTCAATGATTAGAACTACAGAACTATCAGATGTTATAACTATGAAGTTAACAGAAAATAAAATTCTCTGACATAAGTCATGTTCCTTATGTATTTTAAAACGTATTCACCATCAGTTGATAAAGATCATAGACATTCAGATAAATACCGTTCTGTTGTATTTTATTTATAAATTTTCATGGTCTGAATTTTTGTCCACATAAACAAAACACAGTATATGAGTTCACATTAGAGAAAATTAAGCTCCACTCTTCTGCAACTTAGAAGGACAGTAGTTCTCACTGTAAGATATATACAGGCAGTTAAATGAAATGCAATTTGAAGCAAGTGTGGAAAGGTGTTCATGCATGCCGCTGCTTTTATGTTAATCATGTGACTCAACTACTCATATTCACGGGTCTTAGATTATTGTAGGCAGTGACAATACACTACAGCTTTATTTTGTTGTAGCTGTTCTGAGTATAATTCATAACCAGTTTTGCTGACTGCAGATTATAGCACTCTGCTTGCATATGACTAAGACTAGTTAATTTTATCTAGTGAGTAGAATAATAATTTCATATAAGTTTCAGCTTTCAAGAACACTTTCCAACACATGGGATATTTTATTTTATAAACTTCTATTCTTCTTGATATTAACTGTTTGTGGATTCACTGTGACAAGTATAACATTAAGAACTATATAATAGTGTGCACTTATGGAGCTAATTACAAGAATAATGGGTATTGCTCTTAACAGTGGATACACAGCAGATCCATTAAACTTTTTGCTGTTAGTGTATCATAAAAGGAGAGACTAACAATACAACAAAAATTGCTTTAATCCAACATCAAATTATTAGGAATTCTGGGCATTCTGGCACTTCAGAAGAGTAGTCCCAAAACTGGAAGTTTTGTGACATGTTCAAAAAGCCTCCAAGAGTACCTTTAAATCAAACATTGTGGTATCTTCTGACCCATTGCCTCCTCCTACATCAGTTTCTTCAGGTATGACAACTCCAGAAAACACAGAAGAAGACACTGATGACAATGAACCAGCAGATGAAGGACATATCCAAATGGAACACTCCTCAGATTAGTTGTAAAGCCCAAGTACAGGAGTAGTAACCAAAACCATTTGTAAATCTTATATCACTATACATACCTCCTGATAAGCCAGAATATTTGACCATTCAGGAATTGTCCAGTCCCATGCAAGTCAGATTAAAGGAATTTTGCTGTATTCATATAAACAAACATGAGTATTTTATCCTATTTTGGTATTTAGAGTGAGTGTTTTATAATAAATCTGTTTAAAAATAATAACACTATGAAGTTTACATACTATATATTTGTATGAATTTATGCATGAATCAGATATGGAATATTTCTGAAATTTTGTGATTGTGATCTTGTTCTTACATGTTATATGGTTTAGGTTCAACCTGATATGGAAGAGCTAACAGAGAATGCTGAAGATGGAGCTGATGAAGCAGAGAGCAAACAAAGTGAAGTGAAACTAGGACGGTTGCAGTACAAGGTCAGTTCAATTTTACATGAACTTCATGTTGTGTGTAATAATAAAAAGGAATACACATATATTTAGTAAGGAAACACCATGAGGGATGAAAAGACCATAAAGAAGTGGGAGCATTTACCACCGTAAGGCTGTCCTTCTCAGTATGTTGGCTCATGATGTCAAAAAATAAATGCTGTATCAGTTCTGCTATCTCATGAAATGTACAAGGTTAGACATAAAATACTGTCTATTCTTTACATCATATTTTTCATGAGTCCAACACATGAAAAATTTCACAGAACTTCACAACATTATTGCTTACTGCATAGTTATTTTCCTATGTATTCTCTAAACTCAGCAGTTTTCTTCCACTTTGAATAACAGCATGGATTGCACCTTATAAAAGTTTCTTTCCCTCATATACAGCTACTGACACACAGCATTCTGTAATGCTTCATCGGCCACATAGTAGTGTCCTTGTAGGTTGTCTAGCAGGGACCAGACCGATAAAAATCTGATGGAGAATTCAGGAGTGTAGAGTGGGTGCAGCAACACTCTTCATCCAAATTTTTAATGGTATGTGTAATATGCTCACTTGTGTGTGGTCTGGCATTTTAATCAAAGAGTTCTGAAATTTTTCTTGTGGGATGTACTCAATGATGATAAAATTTCAGACTTCTTCATCTTTAAATTTAGCAGTCAGGATTCACAATTCTTCCCTAGGCACAAAGTTCAGAGAAACACCACCCATTTTATCCAAAATGAACCTTAGCCATGTTACTTCCTGCTTGTGGCCTACTTTTACATTTAATCTTCCTTGGAGATATTGTGTGGTGTCATTCCTTCGATTATGGCTTGGATTTGGATTCATTTTGTTGCAAAAAGGTTTCATCCACCATGGTAGTTTGTGACAGGAAAACAATCACTGGCAAATGCTTCCATGATCTTGATGTACACTTCTCAGCATCTATGGTACCCTGTGAGCACAGGACTTGGAATGTCAATGCTCATTAATAATTTCCATTACACTACCTTCACCGGTGAACAGGGTGGATCATACTACATTTCTTTTATAATATCTATAGAAGTTCTCAGTCACAACCAACACACAACTTGCAAAAAATTTTATTAGACAGCAACTAGTTTTGACCCTAGACTTGGGTCATCATCAATCTATGATACAAGAAACTAAAAACTATTACATGGGAAATCTCCCTGTTTACATTAAAATACATTATATTTGTACGTAAAATGTACAAAGTTGCAACCATTTACAAAAAGGCTCAAGGAAATATTAAAAATTATAATTATTTTCTTTTTTAAACTGTGTCTTTAAAAAATAACAAATTCAAGAATTTCCTTTGGTAGAAGTGAGTATTATTACATGTCAACAGTGGTATTTCTTACTAACAGTATTAAAAATAAGAGTAATGCATGCCTAGTATCTCGTGATGGGTCACAATGTACTGCCATTTAATGTTTACACTTATTTTCATGCAATGGTCACCACATACCAGATCAACCCAGCAGATTTACCATGGCATTATCACAGTGCAAAAGCGATCACTCTACATTTTGTGAAGAATTTCTACTCCTCGTGTTGTAGCTTCTTTAGTCTGCCAAATCTATCAGTGAACAATACTCAAACCTAGAGTTGCCCTGCTATACACATTGAGAAAATGTTCGTGAATGCAAGTCAAATTCTTACATTTCATACTGGAAACTTTAATCCTGCTTGCAGCCTTAAACGCACACCAAAGTCTTCCATTTTATTGTCGTCAACTACGTGTTGCCATTTGTGGGTAAAACAGTTATGATTACAATAAAATGGTCAGAAATATTCAAGGACTTCACTGGTCTACTTGTTATTCTCATAAATGCAAGAATGTAAGTAGGAAGATAAAAAATGTGACGCATTTCTTTCTGACTGCCTCTCATATCTTATGCGTTTGAAGAGTATTTTGTTAATTTGATGTTCAGGTGACCGTTCATCATGATAAATTCTTATAATAAAACCAACTAGATGCACTAATTTCTCAAATTTATTTTTGGAATAAAACTCTACATGTTTCGAACAGTTCCTCTGTACATCATCAAGAGTACTTCACTGTACACATATCAGTGGTATATGTTATACAGGTTTGCTGCACCTTGCAAGCTGTTAGCAAACCTGTATGACATATACCATTGCTGTGTGTACAGTGAAGAACTACTGATGATGGACAGAGGAACTGTCCGAAACATGTAGAGTTTTATTCCAAAAATAAATTTGAGAAATTAGTGCATCTAATTGGTTTTATTGTAAGTATTTTGCTACAAACTATGCTTTTTATGAAATAATCAAAATTAAACAGATGAGTAAAAAATTTTGGACTTCTCTTTTGTTTTATTTATTCTATAATTCTAGTAAATGGTGCACCTTGTTTACTATTTCCTATATTATAAGGCCTAATTAATTACTAATAACATGTGCGTATGGCCTATAATTTACTAAATATTGGCAGCATCTTCCCTTATTGCAGGCAACACAAAAAGAGACTGTCAGCTTCTGCAGAACACTTCAATTTAAAGAAAAAATACAGATTTAAGTAGTAATTACAAGTTTTACACTTCACTGATGTTTGTATAGTTGATGATTGTTCTCATCTTATATGTGGTGCTCTTGCACAGGTTACGTCCATGTATTAACACACTTTGAACTGTACATGTTTTCTTGCAGCTGGAGTATGACTTCAATTCAAACAGTTTGTCTGTGACAGTGATTCAGGCCGAAGACTTGCCTGCTTTAGATATGGGTGGCACATCTGATCCATATGTTAAGGTGTATCTGCTTCCAGACAAGAAAAAGAAATTTGAGACTAAAGTTCATCGAAAAACGCTCAGCCCTGTCTTCAATGAAACATTTGTTTTTAAGGTAAAGTGTTATATAAGATGACAATTGAGTTAAAATTGATGAAAATATACATGTACAGTGCTGCAAGTTGCTATTAACGAAGTAGGCCTATGTGTTACTTTGTGGCAACACATATTAGACCCAAAATAATCCATCAATTGTAGCGAAAGATGCATGAAAATTGGATATAAATATAAAAAGTGATTTAATTTGTTTATTTTTAAACAAAGGTGAGTGCTGTAAAAATTATACATTTACGTTTGTGTTTATCAAAATACCCTAATTATATGTTCTGCAAATTACATTAATAATGACCACAATATAAGTCACATAGATATGAGTATTTTTAGGAGTTATTAGTAACTAAAATCTTAATCCTACAGGATACAAACTTTCAAGACCCATCACTTATGACACAGAAACAAGTATAACTTCAAAGTTGAATTGTTGTTTGTTTATTACAGAATGTCCCTTATGCAGATGCCATGAACAAAACACTTGTGTTTGCCATCTTTGACTTTGATCGATTTTCAAAGCATGACCAAATTGGTGAGGTAAAATTACCTCTCTGTCAAGTCGACTTAGCACAGACTATTGAGGACTGGCGTGAACTGCAGAGTGTGGAAGGTGAAGGCGGACAGGTAGGAAAATCTTGTCAAATAATTATTAGAGTGTTATTAATAAACACTGGTTTGCATGTATGTCATGGTCAGTTAGGCACCTACCTCATGGGTAAGGTAAGAACCCTTATCATAAAAGGAATTACTTTTATCAGTTACACACAGAAATGTAATGAAATTTTCTAACCTTAATCTTACTTATTTTCATACATTACACATTCAAAAACTCATATTGCAAGTTGAAAGAATACAATATTAGATAATCTATATTAGTATTTTGAAGTTGAAATACAGGACACAAAACAAACATGTAATTTCTTACATGAATATTGCATTTAAACCTAATAAAAATGTCTTTCAGCTTGCTAATTGCTTTGTTTTCATATTTTTACATGTTTTAAAACATGTAAATCATGAATTTCCTTTCTTACATTTAAATTACTTATGACTGAGTTAACACAGAAGCCCATATAAATATAGCTTCTAGGACACACAGTATTTATCATCAAAGAATCACATAACTGCATATAAGGTGGAAAACATTTGATGAAAATTTTGAAAACACTGTAGAGGAGACAGGTACTGCAGTCAGTACCCTTGTACCTGGTCTTCTAAAGAGCATTATTAAAAAAGAAGACTCCCATCCTGTGATATATGATGTTATAAATCTAATGAGCAGTTCCCTGTATTGAAGGAGCATCCTATCCCCACCTTGAAGCTAACCGATGGATAAGACAGGTTCCTCCCAAACACAAGTACATGTACCAGGAGGCACAGGATCACATTCCAGAAGACAACAGTCATAGTACTTTGTGTGGGAATGATGAGTGAAATCTGTGAAAGAAAATCTGGTCCATATGTGGCAATAATTTGTCTGCTCATAGTGTTTTATTATCTCTGGAATTAGACCTTTCCTTGTCAGTCAAAGGTGGCAGGGAGGTATCTTCCTTCATCACTTAGCTAGTCTGTAGGAGCTACTTTCTTTCAATGCACCATTTCTCTTTATCTCTATTGTTTTGGTTTCCAAGAAAGTAGCAGATTGGAAAAAACTTAATGTATATTTGAATGGCTGCTTCACAAATAACAAGAAGTCATTCAAATTCCCCACAAGATTTTGAAAATTTGCTACAGGAGATTTTCAAATCTCGTAACACTAAAACAATGAAACACGATATTTTAAAATTAACATACGTATTCTCTTATAATTAATGGTTTCACATTTCCTGTTTGCTGAATTTTAGCTTTGGTATGTTTGTATCTTCATCAAAATTTAAGAAAATAAGAAGAAATGAGATTACAGGAACCCTGGTTTTAAAACTCTTAACAGATGCTAATGCATTATATACAAAATGCTTCAAATGGAAACTGTTGTCTGATAAAGAAAATTATATTTGCACTGTTTCAGCAAAATTATATTTTGATCACAATTTTGCCATTTTCTCAGTGGCTGGAAGCAGATTCTTGGAACTACAATATGATGCATGAAATCTAGGGAAAGGTTTGTTAGTCTACCCTCAATACATCCCATGAGTATTTAGATGAACAGAAACTTGGACATGAATGAAGGAGGAAAGAAAAAGATTTGAAACTTTAAAATATGAAGAATCTAGACATTACTAAAGCCGGAAACAGAAGAAATAAAGTACACTACCTGCAAATGTAGCAAGATCTGAAATTAGAAATGCTATGAAAGAGTAAAGATTGTGTTATTCTAGTTTGGTAGATAAGTACCAAAGTTTAGAGGAAAATGATTTGTCTATCTTTGGCCTTGAAGACAGATAAAGCACATTCTTGAAAATCATTTGTACTCACAGCTGAAGCACATGGTGTCATGTCCCACAAGATTGTGATCCTCACATCTGCAAACAGAGCATCAAATCTTAAACAGAAAGTTGATCAAAACAAAGGATGAACTTTCTTGGTCATATGTAACACAAGAATTACAAAAGAAGAATGAAACTATGTATTCAAATTCTCCATAATTAGAAGAACATATGGTATTACAGGCAATGAAAAATTTGCAGAGCAGTCACATTTGGCATTAAAAGGATGTCATATTATCTACATGTCCTTATATGATAACTTTTATCACATTTTATGTTTTTTCTAAGCAACTTCGAGCTCAGTATTTATAAACTTTAGCATGAATGTAGCTGAGGGTTCTCTGCATATGCATAATTACTTACAAATATATTTTTAAGAATAATTTTTGTGTGATGGACCACATAGAAAACTCTCAACTGTATTTTCCCAAATTTCATAATGAAAGCTGTTGGCTGTTTAAAATATGGTCTTCGCTTGATAAAATTCACATTGTCAATATGGAGTTTGCAATTTCCTTTCAAAGGAAGCAAAAAACAAATCACCAGGTATTAAATGTACCAATATAAAGTTGTGAGAGTATGGAAGTAGAAACTTCAAAAACACTCTTCTCCAGTTGTTTAACCATTCAATGGTAATGGGGTTTAAATTCCAAGGACTGCACCTTTTAGAGGGATTTTAGGTTTATAGTTCCTTCAAATACACTCATGACCTACTGTGCACTGAGGTCAGCAGAATGTGAAGAATTGAAGACATGTACAGTGCATTTAGGCTGGCTTTAAAGATTTAGTGCTATATGGAGTGCTGAATGAATGCCAGAAAAGTGAAAATTCTTCACAATCATAAATAAGAACAGAAATATGAGTAGAAAGTACAGAGGCAGCATGTCAACAACATGCAACTATTTAAAAAAAAAAAAGGCTACTATAAACAGCCAAACTCCAAGGTACAGTGCAGATTTGATAAAGCAGACATGCAAAAATATTCCATTTACAGTAGATTGGTGGGAGGGTGGGTGGGGGGAGAGGGGGGGAGCTGTAACCAGCCTCTATATGTACTATTTTTGGACAATGAGGAAGCTGACAACATAATTCCTGACAATATGCTGTGGTAAGTTTAGACAGCTATGAAATGCTAACAAACATACTGGATGCTATAAAATCTCCATGTCTGAAAACTAATATGTCTTTAACTCTTACCAGTCCAATGTCAAGTTAAACTTAACAGAATTTTCTGTTACATTAGGTCCACTGTCACGCTAAAATTGATGGGTTATTGTACAGTGTTTTATGTTGGGCTTTCCTAAACTCACGTTATCTAATGGCTGATTTGAACTTTGATAACTAGAGACTTTCTGGGAAATGAGTTTGGACCAGACAGTTTGAATTTACAAGAATAATTTGGACTGTAAATGGTTAATAACTAATCAGGAAGATAATATCCATAAACACATTCAGTGAGGTTATGACCTTTCCAGTTTCCTATTCAAGACTTACAAGATAGAAGTTCAGTAGGCCTAATCCTACAGCAGTTATGCAAAAGAAAAACTGCTTCATAATAACCATATTTTTCACAGAGGATTGACTGGAAATGAAGAGAGTTTACAGGGTGTTGCTGTGAACGTAATTTATTTTTGACAAAATGAAATATGAAAATCTCTAGCACAGAAACAAAACCATTGGATATGCACAGATGCAATCAAGAAAGTCAGAAGTGGTTTGTGTAACAACACTGTCACTTGGCTAAGCACCATACTTGGAGACAAAAATGTCTCAGTACCACTTTTTCCACCACAATCCCACACTGACTAGTATGCAACCAAAGGCAGTTAAAGATGGTCATAAAAGTATAAGTGACTGGACAGATATTTTGGCTCTACACTGTTGAACAATATTAATGTGGATCATTAATGTGAAGTATATATATATATATATATTTTATAAATTTACCATTGATGTTAAATATTTGGACTTTTCAACACAGTATAAAAACAATAGCCTGTCTCAGTGAAACACAAAATCTGAGAAAATTTTCTTGAAAAAGTGGTTGACAAACTGAATCCATATAAGATAGTGACAAACATATCACCTTCTATGCAGTTTGTGAAAAATAAAAGTGTGAATTGTACCATAGTATTAAAGAAGAATAGTCATTAAACATTAACAAACACAGGTTTACAGAATGCTTTGCACTCTCCTGCAACAGTTTGCTTCTTTTTTACATCCATATGGCCTTGATTATAACCCTGAATTATACACTACATCTTCATTTAAGTGAATATCATATTAATACAAATGACTGCTGACATATCACCCAGAGTATGATACTTGCATGAGAAAAATATACATAACTGAACAAGAGAATCTGTATGTATATAATTAACAACATTCAGAACTACATTCTTTACATAAACATGAAAATAATGTGCTACAATCAAAATGTATAATTATATAACTTATTTGTATATTGTATATAATGAATATGTATTAAGTGTATATGTAATATATAATTTCAAAATTTTCACTTGCATATTAATTAGAAGCTGTATTGAATGTACAGGATATTTTCCACATTTCCTTGTAAAGACAGAATTGATACCTAGATTACAGTTTTCAACACAGATACTAAAATATAGTAGAATTCCTTTAGTCCGGCTGCTGATCCTCAGAAAATCCTGACACTTTGGCAGATGAGGAAAATTCCAAAGTCTGGCAGGCTTCTACAAAGGCCTCCAAAAGTGTCTCTACACGTACTTGGACTGTTGAAGTATCTCTTGACCCCTTTACTCCTACTCCATTAACTTCTGCAGTCATATACACTTGTGATCCACAGATTTATGGTCCTTCAGCATCCCTGGTAGAAACTGAAAAGACTCCATAATAAAGAGGAATGAATCCTGATTCTCTTGTAACAGCAAATGAAAGAGATACCTAAATGGAGTATTGACCTGATTGTTTGTGCAGCTCAAGTGTGGAAGCAGTAAAACAGTATTATCTGTTAGAGCTTAGGTCAGTATAGGAACAGTCTGATAATGCAGAATATTTAATAATCTGGCACTTGTCCAGCGTTGTGAGTGCTGATTTAAAAGAACTGTACTGTAGTACATGGTCGCAAATGTACAAGGTCCTGCCTTGTATGTTATGCTCATATTTAACAATAAGAACAAAATCTATTTTTCTGTGTTTTGAAAGTCTAATCTAAAGGCCTGGATGTTAAAGCAGTTATTGCCAAATTTGTTTAACAAAACTGCTTTGTTGATGAAATTGAACATTATCTGAAGTCCAAGAATCTAAATTCAGTTTTCTTGTTTGTCTTTATAATGCCACATGCATCCCTGCAATCTTCATATTGCCCAACTAAATACCCAAGTTCAGTAGCTGCCCAAGAAGATCATTTCGCTCCTCCAGCCACTTGGCCAAGGAATGATGATGACATCCGAGAGCTGTTGGCCTTGATGCATCTTCTACTCTTTCTTTGATGTGAGTGAGAAGAAGATATATGTTGGGACCAGTGAATATTGCAGCTTGTACAGCAGAGTTGACTGCATACAAATAGAAAGAAGTCCCTGGACAAGTTTTATGCCATAGCTTTGAATGGCTGATTCGGCCAGAAGCAGTTCATGACTTCTGGATATTGGCCAAATATTAGGACAAAACAAGGAATATCCTCCCTTATGTTATGCCAGAGTTTCTGTACATTATTGTGTTCTTGTGTAATGGCCTGATGATGGTACACATTCAGGGCCAAAACTAATCACCAACTACAATGCAATTATAAAGCAGCGTGATGTGTGTCATTGAGAATAATATGTATTTATGCCATAAAGTTCCATGAGAAAGATTTTGCATGTGTTGAAGTAGTAAGCTTCCAAATGCCATGGAATTAACTGAGAAGAATCTTACACCACTAAGTTCACCACAGGAGGAAGATGGTACTGAAGCTCTTGTGGAGAGGCTTGGGCTAATTAACATTGCTTGAAGGAATCTGTTCAGATTGCAGATGACTTGATTGAGCATTTCATGGATTATGTGCCTGAAATCTGAGCAATATGTGATGATGTCATAGTGCCTGACAAGGAGGCGAATAAGGAAATGCAGAAGAAAGCAAAGCAATTGAATATCATCTTTTTTATTGTCTTCTGTTTCCCTCTCTGTCATCCCTTGTATGTAATTCACCCTCACACCTTTCAGTCAGGAGCACTGACATCATTCCAAGACACCAACATAAATGTTTTCAAGTTTATTAATAATTGATTATACATATTATCATGTTTGTGTGTCTTCAGTGCCCCTAAAACATTTTTCCCACTTTCTACTCATCAATTTTTCTTTACTTGTGGGATTTTTCAAGGCTTTCACCACAAGTGGAAAAGATTTTCTGTAGTTCACATAGTTGGTCAAAAACCTGCGAGATTCTAAAATCAACAAATGAGGTAACCTTCCTAAACCTTTATGTGCCTTACCAGATTGTTATAAAATGGTCAGAATCATATCAACTTTAATGTTTACCATTGATTATCAGCATAATTTAGTACTGAGATCTTCTGAATGCAAAATGCCAGCTGATTGTACTGCTTACACTATCTACCTACATGATACACCTGGATGGTTTTTAAACACATAAGGATACTTTGTCACAAATCTTTCATTCTTTTCATATCTACTTATTTTAAAAAAACCTTAAGTTATTCTTAACTGCCATTTTATACTTGATTCTCACTAATTTATGGGAAGTTCCAAGCTATGTACAGGATAGAATTAATTGTTTTACTGTCATATACATTCAGTGCGCATAATTTTCATTTGTGTGTCATAGTCTAGTCAAACTGTTTCATTTAATCTGTTACTACATAATGGTCCAGTTGTAAACTATAATGTACAAGTACACAGACATATGATGGATGAATGTTTGTTTCATAACAAACGGAGTGATTTAAAACAAATGGAAGCTATCTCATACCAGTAGGAAAACACTCAATTCTCATGCAAGTGCTTCAGGGTTGAAAACTGTCAGCAGCTGTCAACTTGCCTGCATGCTATAAGATTGATGAAACATATATTGCAAGCAAATATAACACAATACAGGAACTCAATTTTCAAGAAGTATGTTGTAATGTTCCAAGTGTCTCGCCAAAGAAACAAACAAAGCTAACCATCTGTCACGGTGTTTGGTGCATCCTGCGTTACACCAAATATTGTTGTATTGATAGATGAGTTTCTTTAAATAAATACTACTGTGGTCACATTTTGTTGAACGCCTACCGCAGAGTGCAATGTATATTTCATTTGATTTTGTATGCTGTAGGATTTCTATTTAAATATTATCCATTTTTCTACTAATGCATGCAAATCATATTACATTTAACAGCATTGTTCTAAAGTTTTGTAAAACAATACATTGATTTGCATGTCATTCTGCAGATCATGCTCCAGTTTTGTTGTGTTAATTTCTGAACAGCATATGTAACACAGTACAGATAAGAATTTAAACCTTATTTATTCCAAGGGTTCAATTCCAATTAAAAATCAGATCTACATACCATCTTTGTTAAGATTTGTTGATGAAATTGTTTTAATGAATACAATTTTTAAACTATAGACTCTAATTATTACAGAATGCTACATAACATCACTATTCATAATAATTAATACTTGCTTTGCATCTCCTCACACAATAATTAAAACAGACAAAAAATTGAGTACCCATTGAATTATTTTACCATTACAAAAAAGTATGATTAGGTTATCAGATACTTTGTGTGATGTCAGTTGCAAAAAGTAGCCTTTTTAGTGTGAAAATATTTAATTATTGTTGTAACAGTTTACTGACATAGTCTGAACAATAATTGTACATTTACATTTTTCATGATGTCATCAGTATTGAACCCTAGGATTTAATATTATATATGTTTTAATTACCGTACTGAAATTTAAAATTAGTTACAGCACACATGAGTCTTGAATCTTAAAAGGAGTGATTTGATTCCATTTTATTACTAATTATTGCAATGTTTGACTTGCTTTGCCCTGTTATGTCTCCACTGAGGCTGCATGATGCAATATTTCAACAATCTGTTGAGAAATATTTGCTTTGTATATCATATACCTTGTATCATTTAAGTAATTTTGTTTCACTGTTGTTTTAAAAGCCCACCAAGTCCATTTGTACATCAGGAATTAATAAGACTGTGTTAGCGATGTCACTAAGACTTTTGACGTAAACCATAAGTGTATTATATTATTCTGAAACATAACTTTGTTCTACAAAACTGGTTTAAGCACACAGATGGACTACATTTAGGAAGTTATTTATTAAATAGTGAAAATTAAAACTGTTGGAAATTGTAACATGCAGTCTGAAAGAAAACTACATGACTCATATCCAGCGCTTCCTCTCCCTCCACTAGCTCTTAGTTCACCCACATGAAAATAGTAACAAAAAAAATGACATAAAATCATACTAATCTTTTGGAAAAATTCTGTGCAGGTGAGAAGACAAATTCCAAAATGGACATTGTGCATAGTTATCAACATATTTTAGAGAAAACCATATTTCTTGGCATTAGTATTCCATGCATTATTCACTGTTTTTGGAAACAATATACAGTACTTTGAACCACATATTTTAAAATATTATTCTACTTGACAGCAATGTAAATTAAGAAACACAAATTTACAAAATAATGCAAGTTGAGAGAAATATTATCATATTCCTGTCAACTTTACTTAAGAGTTGCTGAAGAGTGTATTTAACCGTTTGGCACCGGAATTATTTTTTTAATTTTAGCACACTCTTTATATAGAATGTGAATAACACAGGAACCAAATAAGTTTGAATTATGAAACAAACTGCATTTTGAAGAGAAAAAAACGGAGAGTATATACCGTGTTTAAAATATTCAGTACCTATATTTGTTGAATAAATATATTAAATGCAACTTTAGATGTTAGCGGAGCGGTACGACCACTATAGTTGTCATTAGGCGTCAAAAGGTTAAACAGAAAAACAGGAATATGTTGTGTGTGCATTTATTTCCTCCTTGTTTCACTAAAAGGATGAAATGCAATACAAGGCAATAGAATGTAATTACTTTTTTACTCCCCTGTTCAATACTTTTACTTACATTTTCTCTTGTAAATATTATTATACTGGAGGGTTAGACTGTTGAGCTAATGAAATCATTATTAAGCACACTAGACTATTTTAAATTTACTTCAAATCTTATTTTACATTTCTACATTTTGATTTCACAAACTATTATAAAATTTCTGAAAATGTCTGTATAAACTAATGGGAACTGCCATAAAAATATATTTCACACAGACAAAACTATAAATTGTAGCAGATTCAAAATATCATTTTATTAACTCTCTCGAGGTAATCTTAATTCAGTAATTGTAAAGAAGTGAAATTTGCATCATAAACAATAATTACGTATACATTTTCATAGTCAACATTTTGCATGAGCAGTTCCCTAGGAAACATCATTTTAAAGAAGTTTGATTTTACGAGTACTTTAAAACAAAACCTGGTTTAAATTTAAGTGAATGAACAGTGTGGTGTAGGCTTTATAAAAATAACTTTACTCTTAGATTCTTCTATTATCCTCCATTTCTAAACGTTACTTTACAATTGTTGAATAGCAGTCAAAATTTGAAGTCTCATGCAGTATTGTAAAAAAAAATTCTAGATATTTTGACTGTATAAATAAGTTCTCTCAATAAGATTTTTAAAGTATTTTACACCCTGAAAACTTTGTCGGTATTATTCCACACAGTGACACCTAGAAAGTTTCATGAGGCGAACTAAAGAATATAATTAGTTTCATATTTGCCTTTGAAATTCACCGAAAGATATATCAGCCCCCCCCCCTCCATCTCCCACAAAGTCCATGCATGCACACATGTATGTGCACACACATACATGTATACATCTTAGCATACCAAATTTCTAAATATTAAAAATTCAGAAATATGTGTAAACATGTATCACTTTTTATCCACACCCTTTTTAAGCTCTGCAGTTTGCTAACATTCTTTGATATTTGATATCTGATATTTTATTTATGTTCCATAAATCCACAATAACAATAAATAGGATATAGAACGTGTCAAGAGTAATTAAGATTAAGATCTAGAGTACGGCCTAAATACTGCTATGCATTCAAAACAGTAAAATTTCCAAAACCTGGCAAACATTTAAACATAAGTTTACAGCACATTCCTTTGATAAAACTTTGAAAATCAGTATGATGAAATACAGACTTTCCTCTCTTTTTGTGCAAAATTGTGTTTTACAAAGAATAATATGACAGAGCTAGGTTAATATTTGACTTTCATACTGGACAACTATTTTCCCTTTATGTACTGAAAATGATGCATGTTGGAGGTGAAGAAACAAAACATACATTACTCCTGTTTTTATAAAAAAATGTTATGTTAATATTAATACAGAATAATTCCTACATATTTAATTTGAAAAAATGTGTAAATCATAATAAAGATTCTTGCAAGATACATATTCCATGCTAAATCATGAAGGCACACTACATCTATGGAAATATATGAGATTTATTGGTAAAAAAATTTGTATGTAAAATTAACAGTTTTTAAGGTAATTAAAAACAAATACAATTTCAATATCTTATCAACCAATGTAGATGATCAATAACTGAAAAAGACTCTTACATTTGGATATCCTAATGTTTGTTGTAATGGTTGTTATGTACAAAATGTCAGGAATACCAGTGTACTGTATCAAGTTATTTGATTGAACACTTGCCTATTATTCTTAATCAGTTATGATGGATACAACTATTAGTTTTCACGTGGGTGAATTAACAGTGGTAGAGCAAAGTGGTTGATGGATATGAGCCACATGGTTAGAAGTGGAGTCCCGCCCGCTCAGGAAGGAATGCAGTTGTCGCAGGCAGTCTCGCTCAGCTCGGAACAACGAAACCAAATACGGACCAGTATTCGGTCGTTTGGATCGGAGCAGTTATTCATGTTGATTCTTTCTCTCTCTTTTTCCCCCAAATTTACTCTGCTCTGCTTTTGGCCTGTGTATATGGTTGTGCCCTTCGACTCATTTGCATGCTGCTTCAAAAAATCAAACAAAAACTACACGTAAGTATTGTTGTATCAGAAACTTTTTAGTTTGTTATCAGAAAAAGAAATGAAATATATCAATCCAACACATATAAATTGCAAAACAGCAGTATAATAACTATGTAACTGTGTATAAATTAGAACTACATAGCTGGTGTTGCCTTGCATGTGTGTTGTGAAAGTCTTTTGTGAAAAACTTGTAAAGCATGACTGGTTAAAAAAATCAATTTATCTCTACATACACATCGTGGCCACTGCACCTATGTCATGGGGAAGTCATAAATAATGTTTTGCTATCCTGCTACATAAGTACCAGTATGTGACATTTAAAAAATTGTCCAAAAACAGTAGCAACATAAACATTACACAAAACTGAATGCACACTTTTGTGTACTCACATAGTTTGATAGAACGGTTTTTAATCAAATTTTGCACTGAATGTCAGTTTATTAATAAAAATAGTTCTTTATGTATTTGTAATGATTAACATTAAACTGGAAGAGTGTTGTTTCAAGTAGTTACACAGTAGTGTCCATAACCTTCAAAGACCAGGATGCAAACAAGTGGGCTAAGTTTATGTGACTCTGAATACAGGGTCAAGTGGTAGGCTGATGTTAATATGGTAATGAACATCCACTTTCTATTCTAGGTAGAGAATATCTTGACTAACTAAGCAACTATTAACTTCTCTAGTATAGGGCTCTATTCTATGGAGTTCATCTCTTAACCTTTCAAAACTTACTGGATACGTGATCCACCAACAGGTTTAACATTTCAACAATTGTATGTTCTGCCCACACTGTATTTATGTGTTTTTGTATTTATCTCAGAACAAACAGCGGCTTGTGCCATTTACAACATAAACTGAATTACTTTTATAACCGAGTTGAAATGTGTTTACTGTGCGGTAAAAACTGGGGTTTTAAATAAAGCAGTCTGCACTTTGCCTTTAAATGGTTAATTTCACCAGTAGAACAGCATGAGGGTCTAATCATATTTTTTACAAAGCAACAGTAGTAAGATGACAGAGAATAGTCCACCGGGAAAACAAAAAAGCAGCTTGCATAAAGTATGTAGACACTTATTTTTGATATCTACATAAGAAAATCAAATTTTACAGTGTTGTGAAAGTGCACATCATGGAGCTGAAATATATTAAAGAATTTCAAAGTAAAAGCTTAATATTCCAGACATATGAACCAGGAAACAATCGTGCATGAATCAACATGATTTTGGAAGACTCAGAATCATCATTACACTAACAACCATTTTATTTTTTAATATAAATTGTATGTATGTGTTAGAAGGTTCTCTTTCATATTGCAGCTGCTACTTTATTCCATAGCTGTGATTCTTAAGCTCACCTAAAAATATATGATTAATGTACTTTTCCAAACATCATGTAACAATGATAAAACTGTGCCTTATGTTAGTTACACAAAGTAGTGTGTATGGTGCAAAATACCATAATTAAGTAATACATCATGCAGAAAAATACCAGAACAGGAACTTGATGAGCATTCAATGTTATTAATGACAGTAATATATATATATATATAATTCTTTTTACTGATTCTGACACTGTTGTTTTGAGCTTGAGTAAGAGCATTTATCAAGATGCATACAGGGCCTATACATACTGGCATGGTGCAGTATTTTTTTTTTAATAAATGATTTTGAGACAATAATTTGTGCATTCCACTCATGCTTGCAAGAACAGTTACCCTGAAGGAGCATTAGAAAACAATGAAAAGAAAGACTGCAACATGCACTTTTGCTATTGTAGTGTTAATTGGACGTACTATTATAATGTGAACAGTAAAATATTATCTTAGTACAAAGTCTTTTGTGTGTCCTTGCAAATGGATACATTTCAAAATAAGTCTTTACACTTTGGTAATTGAATTAGTATTGTACAGCCTCATTGAAACTTTATTATGTGTATTTCATGCATGAAAAGAGTTTGTTTTGTCTTGTTCAATCAAAGCTTCAAACCAAATATGGTTCTGCATATGTAGTCTTTGCTTTAATGGCTTTTATTTATGCTGCTGCATGCTACTTCAGGTATTGCTAATTTTCTGCCTTGCATGGCAAACTGTATCCAGTATATGGTGACATGCAATAATATAACAAACCAGTCTTTCACTAATGTTCACTGCACTCCATTCTACACACATAATGTCCTAGAGCTTAGTTTACAAATTATTTTATAAATAATAATATTTTGTGAAATCCTAAAGGGAATCATCCAGTTTGATCATGAGTACAGCCCTTTGCGCCTCTTGTTCCCAGCTTCTGTCACACTTTATATTTACCAATTACGGCGAAATTATAGTGTTGAAATACACACTGGTAATGTTATGTGTTTTACTAGTAGAACCAGCTTATTTGAAGATTAATCAAAATTCCATGTACAAGAATAAGAACTGAATTCAGTTATATGTTGTTAGTAATGTGACTGTTTGTTGCAAATTAAGAGGAATAACAGCAGAGTGCTGCGACATTGATTCTAGCTGTTGATCGCCCTTAAACCCACCTTTTTCTAGGACGATTCTGCCCTCCATCCACCAATTTAAAAGATCAGTGTAGCACTCAACTGTGCCTTACCTGTGTTGACCTAACCCTGTGTATTTTCAGTGTATTGTTTGTAGCATATTTTG
>Ga0123352_10003351_pt1 | contig 23109 bp, 12 predicted proteins | sample TergutLab28metaG_FD_89700 | JGI IMG/M metagenome (GOLD analysis project Ga0123352, IMG submission 89700) | Labiotermes labralis P1 segment gut microbial communities from Petit-Saut dam, French Guiana - Lab288 P1 | ecosystem: Host-associated > Arthropoda: Insects > Digestive system > Gut ...
CTTTAGGTTTCTGTGACCGTGCATCGTGAGCAAATTGTGAAGTGAGAGAGAAAACCAACAAGATGCAACAGTTAGATGTTTATTTTTAATAATTTCTCAACATGTTTCGGGCATCATTATGCCCGTTTAATAATTCAAGCCACCTGCATGTAACTTCAGAATACCTTCAGTTTGAGAAGGTCTGTGTGAACGTGCATCCATTGAATTTGCCCCCTAACAGATTGTTATAAAGCAAGTTTTTCATTTCCTTGTGTTATGTTTGACTCCCAACACAATGTCATGTTTACAGCGTACAAGCGGAAGTAGAAATTATATTGAGATTCTTCTGCATTCTCTCGTTTCTGCATTAGCCAATTTGAACGTGAAATGAACACAAAACGAATAGACGATTCCACTCCTGTTTCAAGTTCGAAACTGCTAGGAGAATGTTATATTAAACATTTAAAGACGAAAATTATCCCGGCTTATATTAAACAGTCCGATTGTACAGCGCAGTAAACACACTCCATCTCAGTTTAAAAAGCACCGATCCGTTAAGGCGGCACAGGGGAATAACCGCTGTCTGCTACGTGAAACATGCAAAACACATACATGCACTCTGAGGGAAGAATGTAAGATTTTTAAATGTTAAACCTGGTGGTACATAAAAGAACTGCTAGGCTTTTGTTGGGTACTGAGAAAGTCTACGTTAAAAGTTTCTGGGAAATTTAATTTATTTACTAGTGGTTTCCTGTATACGTTGATGGATAAACAGTATCATCAGTAAATGAACCTCACTAACAATGTAGTGCAAAACTTAAAAAAAAGGGAGAAAACAAGTGTAATCTGACTTGCAGTTTTTATTCTTGCTCAGTTCATGTTTGCTGCGCCAGGATGAGAAAATATACAGCGTATGGTACGACATCTTTAAATAACCAACAGCCAGTTGCGAAGTCTCTGTTCCCAAAGAAAACGTTTGCTCCTGAAATTGTTCATATCAATGTCCTGACCATAAAATGGGTGTGGAATGTAGAACATATGAGATGACTGAGACATGCAACAATTTTACTCCACGTGTGACACTGGGTACAAAATGTTGGTAGAAACCACCAGTGAGATTATGGCATGGATAAAATAATAACAGTGAAACTGATCCCGGAGAACTAGGTTGGTTGAGATGGATCAGGATAGAGTGTGACGCCGGGCTGTGTGATCAATAAATCATCGTGCCAACATGAAATGCTTCTTATGAGAAAGACTTTAAAATAATCAACGAAAGCCGTGTATCATGGGTTTTGTAGTGCAAACTACGCAAATTTTAATATATGCATCTCGTCAGATGAATTTTGGCATGCGACTTTGAATAATAAAGAGCAGAAAATGTACGAGAAGGAAACCGTGGCTTATTTCAACGCGTTTTGCTTGCATCTACCTCGAAGTAAGACGCAAAGCCACAGAAATCTAAATCAAGCTTCTAGGTTAAGTTTCAAGCTAAGATCGAAATACTTTGACAGTAATATGCTTGTGTGGTTCACCTTTAGAAAAGTATGATTCGCGGAAGTTCAGATAACAAGAAACGACCAAAGTTGAGAATTCAAGCGTCGTCTGCTGTGAATATATCAGTCAGTAAAGCCGCTTCCACGTCGTAATATGGAGTCATTATTTTATCTGGCAACAATCACCTGCCACTTCTTGTAGGCTTTTTTTTTTTTCGTGTTAACGTAACTCATACAGCTGACCCCAACATTCGCGGCGGAGTAGTGACGAGAAGTGACACACGATAGTTACCAGATAAAATGAGTCCCTGTATGACGTAAAGAGCACTAAAGTTTGACCAAATAACTTGTGAAAAAAAATCCGTATTTATGCACCTCTTGTGAACATGCCAAGGTTAATAAAACATTTTTACCAGATACTCTCCCCTGCCTGTCATTGGCCGTTCGACTAATCGAAACTACTTTTTCTCTTTCTCTATTTGGCACATGCATAAAGTAAGCGTGACCTTTACAAAATATTATGTTACTCAATAGGTCATATTTACCCCCACTTCTACAGTTATATACATGCTTTCTCAGAAAGTCCATATTAATGCACCTTTTGCTGATAATGCAAACGTTATACTGATCGTATTTTTACAGATAACACCCCGTCGTGTTTTCAAACTAAAAGAGAGTAAAATAGTTTCTTGTTTCCGTCAAACACAATAATACTATTTATTTTAATATATTATTATACTGATCGACTTATTTCAACCCGCTCGATATTGATGATACTATGTCTACCTGCAGTCATACCTCGTACCCGTCATAGATCTCATTTTGATTGCTAATCTTCTTAATTAATGGCACCGTCATAAAAACAAGAAATGAACCATATAAGATGTCTCAAGGTACATCAGAGTTAAACCGTGGTTTCTCACCACTAGTGTTAAACCCCTCATGCTCATGGAAACAGCCAGAAAATGTTTGTGCTTCTACTTTGACACCAGAATTTTATGGCTAAACAATTATTCCAGTATTACATTTCCTGTTGCTGAGGAATCCAAAGGCTCTTCGTCATGATCACAAAAGCCCGCCATTAGACATGGTCTGAATCAGGTAAATCCAATAAATATCTTCGAAACCAATTTGACCAAAACTCAATTCCGTCTATGTCTGGATTTCCAGAATGGTATCTGCACCTTAAACTATAAAACCAAAAATTTCGTGTCTATTAGTTCGCTTCATCTTCATCGTGCATGGCGCACGTCCTACTCATCTTATCCACCTCGACGCAATTAACGCAGCGGTGTTAAGCGATGAATGCAAATATGTGATACTTAATACAAAATCTGACGACATTACAAATACGTACATGTAAAAATTATATCATGTGAATGAACTACCTCGCTTATACTGTGAACAAAACACATGTGACGATTGCATATCTGCAGTCTATGAACTTTCACCATATAGAAGTTATGTAGAAACTATTAGCCAGTAATGGTCCATACCACTTCTCAGTCGACTCTGTTATTTTCAGACCTCAGAAATACGAAGATATTTCCTTCCACTTTACAAATATTGTAATAAAAACAACAATTATTTTCCGGTATAGGAAGGATACATAATTGTATTATAAAAAGGAAGATGACATTTCTCTCACGAATTTTAACAAATAAATACAGAACTACACGGTACTCAAAAGCTCGATTTACTTCATTTTCATTAATTTTTGCCTTGAAATAATATCTCACCCAGGTACATACTTTTTCTAGTACACCAGCTATATAAATACACTCCGGTAAAGCATTTGGAAGAATTTTCCTTCTGACAACTAAGATAAGTTCTAATAAATCAAGTGACAGCTCAGTAGTGTAAAATATAATCAATTAACGAGCAAGTCCCCCTCGGTTCACACGGATGGCAAGAGGCTGAATAACACTTGGAGACTTTTATATTCGTAAGTATTTTGTACCCGGATAATTGTATGTATTTTATATTTAATAAAGTCAATGAGATCAGCACTCAATACTGAAACTAAATCTTAGATGACGTTTCATTGTAGGAAAAATGAATTATGCGAGTGCATGGGTAATATCCGCACCTCAGGAACAATTTTACTTGCCCATGTCAATCAGATTTGATTAATGTGAAGTATACCTTAGTGTAAAAAAGCAATTAATTATTAATGGAATTACTTCAATAACGGTTACAATACCTGTACAGCACGGTAATAATAACACGACGGTTTCTCTGTTATCACGTACAAGATTATTTCGACAAAACAAAAATGTCAAACTGAAGTCAGTAGTGGGCTTCGATTTAATTTCCCGCTTTCACGCATATCGGACAGCAATATTTCATTTGCGAAGTGGGAAGGTCATTTCACAGCATTGTGGGAAATGGCACACGGAAGTACATGCAGTGTTGACACTTGTCACCTCTTTTGACGACCCCAAAAATGATAATTTCCCGCTTTCATGCACGTTCGCAATATTTATCTTGGGAGAAGGGAATTTCATTCCACTGTATTGTAGAACCTGGAACACCGCGGCACCATGCTATTCGACCGGATCCCCTTATGTATTTGGCACAAGAATGTGACGTTTCGCAAGACATATATCCATGTAACTGTAATCGTTGGTGTTGACATACGTTAGATGATCTCGGCGTTAGTGAATGAATTATATTTGAAAGTTTGGTTATGTTAGGTAGATGACGAATAACGTATGCACCACAAATTTAATCATGAGGACGTGACAACCAAACGATGTAGGCTTTAAGATTACGTAAGTGGGTGTTAATGATAGTGAAGTGTAAGTGGGTGTTAATGATAGTGAAGTGCTACTGCGATTGATCATGTGATTGTGTACGTAATCGTGGTTGGGGTTGAATGGATTTAGAAGGGCAACAAAAGTTGTCTCGTTACGCGAATAAACAAATACATATTTAACATATGTATCAGTTTCTTTTTTTGAGTTTGTGAGCGCGTTAAATAATTGTTTGCTGAATGGTACAATGACATTGCAGGAAGTGACACGATTTGATTTTGTAGCTCATACCAATCGTTTGTCAGTAATGCAGAGAATTAAAGTGGATATGCGGTCCATATTTGACAAGTGTGTGAAGGCTGTGCAACCAGATAGTTTACTGAAAAATGCAATTCATGTAGTAAGAAATACTTTAATTGCCGGTGATAGACAGTATAAACTAAACAGGAACTGCTATTTGATTGGATTTGGAAAAGCTGTTTTGGGCATGGCATGTGAAGCTGAGAGACTACTTGGAAGTCATTTATGTTCTGGAATTATAAGTGTACCAGAAGGTATTCAAGAAGCTATGAAGAATAATCCTAGCATGCAGTCTATGTCCGACAGTGTGTTAAACATCATAGAAGGGGCAAAAAATAATTTACCAGACCAGAATGCAGAGGAAGCTGCAAGAAAAATTAAACAAATGATTCAGAATTTAGGTAACAGTGATCTTGTGATAGTCTTAATATCAGGTGGTGGTTCTGCCCTTCTGCCTCTCCCACTCCCACCAGTCACTCTAGAAGAAAAGTGTCAAATGGTGAAACTTCTGGCTGCAGCTGGAGCTAACATAATTGAATTAAATTGTGTTCGGAAAAGATTTTCTGTTCTGAAAGGGGGAGGACTTGCACAGGTAGCTTACCCTGCCCAAGTAGTGGCTCTTATTATCTCTGACATTGTCGGAGATCCAGTGGATTTAATTGCTAGTGGACCCACAGTTGTAAACAGTGATGCACCAGATGCTGCACTTAACATAATAAGAAAGTATTCCCTGCTGGATAAAATGCCAGCTTCCATACAAGCTGACCTAAGCTCAACAAATAATATGACATATGAGAAAGAAGCATTACACAACTCAGAAACATTTTCCCACGTTCAGAATTTACTTATAGGGTCTAATATGAAAGCACTAATGGCAGCCAGAGAAGCTGCTCTCAGTAATAATTACAACTCTGTAATTTTGTCATGTGGTGTCGAAGGGCTTGTAACAGATGTTGGAAGAATGTATGCAACACTGGCAACTGCAGTCTGTGAAGATTTATGTAGAAAGTCTGCGCCCGATAAAATACATGAAGTTTTTCATTGCATGGGAAAGCAGTATAACATCTGTGATGATGCAGAAGAAGAAGTGCTGTGTGCTGTGAAAAATGTGATAAATAAAAAAGGAATATGTTTGATAGCTGGTGGAGAAACCACAGTTATTGTTAAAGGTAATGGTTCAGGGGGAAGGAATCAAGAATTGGCAATGGTCTTTGCTAGATACATGAATGAAAATTCAAAGTTATTTCCATTCTTGGAACAATTTCATGCTGTTCTTTTAAGTGCAGGTACCGATGGAATAGATGGCCCAACGAATGCAGCTGGAGCTTTGGGTTATATGTATCAAATTAATGCAGCTGCAGAACACAATATGAAACCAGATGAATATGCAAATAATAATGATTCATACAACTTTTATTTAAAATTGAATGATGGTGAAGATTTAATAGTTGTTGGACATACAGGGACAAATGTAATGGATGTACATATCTTGGTCATAGAACCAACTGAAAATGGTTCCTGATGCTTAGTTCTCTAATAATCATTTGACTAGAAGTGGTGCACTCCTAAATTTGAAATGTTTAAAATGTCCCTGCCGGGTAGTTAATAATGTAGTACATCACAATGGACTGGACAGTTTTAAATCCATAAACAGTTTCAATTTTACATTTTTGTATTGACATGGCCAAGCCATTGTAGCTATTTTTCTTTTAACACTTACAGTGAAACTGGGATGACAGTTTTTCTCTTTTATAATTTTTTCATGTCTTATTTTTCTCTAAACACTTGTAAAACTTTAATATACATTGCTTGGAGTTTGTATTTCTTTGTTCATAAGAGTCTGTGTTCTGTAATTAATTATTAGAATTGATTTAAAGTATGTGTTTGTTTTGCATTGTTTTGGGACATCTCTTCCATAATATTCCTTGCATAATTTAGTACAGTGTTGAACTAGTATATATTCTTCATTTGTGATCTTCATAGATTTTCCCTTCTGAATTTTGTTCACTTTCCAAATTAAATGCCTAATTAGTCCGTTAATTAAATTTTCCACCTGATTAGCTGTTGGTCGTGGCATTGTGATGTTATTTGCTATAGGTCATGGCTATGTTGTAATATTTGTAAAATGGAGGTTGAAATTGAGCACTGTTCTGTGTAGCTGGGATAATGGGAGTAAGTGTTGTGTCCCACATTTCACAGTGATGTGCCACAGATATAAGAATGTTTAAATGTTTCAAGTGTTCAAGTTTCAAATTAATCTTTCAGTGTCAGGTGATCCCTGTATATGATCTAAAACATTCCAGTCTACTATTGTCACATCCTTTGAACAGCAAGGCGTTGTGCAAGCATGTAAATTTACAGATTTTACCAAATTGCTGCATGAGTATCGTTCATTTTGGTAACACCTATATGTGTATTCCAAGCATTTATTTCCTGCTCTGAGAAATTCTGAATGTGACATTCACTCACCCCTCTATTCCTGTGACAGACTACAAGAAAATCATATTTTATTCTGTGCTATTATGTTTTCATATCTCCTTAAAATTCTCAACTTTTGGCTAGTATGTTATTTTTGTTCTTGTATGTTGTTGTTTTTACATACTTGTGTGGTGTTTCTAATTAGTGTGATAATTTTATGCTTGTCAGGTGAGAGATCAATTTGCAATTCTGCTGAAATGTCTTCATTCTTTTTTATGATGAAGTAGTATGTAACAAACAGTTCTTTCATCACATGTTCAGTGCTAATAATATCCTTTGATCTGCTTCTCTAAACAAGAATTCACTTGCATGTGCCAGAAGAGGCCTTGCAAGAGTTCTGTAAATGTTTCTATTGTATCAAAAGATTGAACATCTGATTTACTGCTTCACCGGTCCTTATGTGTATATATATAATATATTATATATTCATATCTTTGATGATGCATCCACCATACTGTCAAATGATATAATGCAGCCCAAATAGCAAGCGGTATATACTTGTTACAGTATCATGTTATTGATGTAGGTTTCAGTGCACATACATTAACTGTATGTGATGTCATGGCTGTGGATTATGTGATCATTTTAATTGATTTTATGTGGAAATGATACATGTGAGCCAAACTGCAACACTTAAGTGGTACAATACAGTAATCCTTCGCCTAACGCGGTTTGAACTATATGCGGTCCGAATTAAAGGTACCGAGGCAGTTGCCGATGGATGAAAACGTCACATGCGTTTACTCAGGTACTGAATCACTGTATGAATGTTTAATGCCGAAAAATCCATGTATTTAATGCGTCCGCGGCGACGTAACCTTCTATTCTGTAAGAACTTTACAACGCGGTTTTGACCACGCTGTTATAACCCGGCCTCCCGACTCCACTCGTTGGATTGTATATGTCCGTATTTGCAACTGAGTTTCGCACAGGATATCTCCAGCTCTACCGGTTATTAGTATCTTTCGGTATTTTCGTGCTCGCAATGACGAAGTTTCATAATGTGGTCTGTGTTAGGGCCCCGTGTAGTCTGGTTCATGGTTATCACTATTTCGGAAGCACCATCTACTTGAATGTATATACGGCATCTGAAGATTGAAGGCGATACCCAGCTGTCAGATTACATGATGCCATAATCCAAAATAATTCAATTTGAAAGCTCACACGATTTCGAAGTGCATACGTCGGCAGTAGGATAGAATAGCAGTTGACTATGTTACCGACGTTACCCCTCCAGATCCGATAAGTTTACGTGGTGTGATATTTTGCAACCAGAGGGAGTGTTTGGAGAATAGCACTAACATCTGGCGGTTTTACTTACTGAATTTCGCAATTTGTAAATATTTGATCGCCATTCTTGTAATAGCACCATTAGGCTGGTCGCAAAAGTGACCGAAACATGTTTATTTTACGGGTGTGCATTTGTTGGTTCACGTAGAAAAGTATGTTCCTGTAAAGCAGGGATATTGAACGTATTAAGTTCCATGCCCTGTTACTTCATATGAAATGCAGTTTCTTCATGGATACAAAATGGACCTCGTTTAAAAATTACGAGCCATAATTATGCATATAAAAGGGTAAGTTCGTGTGTGTGTAGTACGCATGGTCTGATGGCGTTTCTCATGTTGAAATGTTGGTATCTCGATACGTAACACGGGGCATAATTCGTCCTGCCCCACTACGAGTATTTCGTGGACACCATGGATTACTTAATGGCATGCTAGATATACTCTCTACAACTTGTATCTGTACTCCGTGATATGTTGTGGTATATGTAGATCGTGGTATAGTTGCTGTAGGATCAATTGAATTGTGGTTTTGTAGTTGCGGGTCTTAAGTTATCTTAAGCATAAAATTAATAATAATAATAAGCATTGTTGTAGGTTCGTGAGCAATGTCTATAGAAAAGAAAAAATACGAATGTAGTGCATTACCGAAGGGGTGGCAGAGAGAAGAAGTGATTAGAAAATCTGGTCTTTCTGCAGGAAAGATAGATGTTTACTATTACAGGTAAATGGAACTCGCGGCATTGTTAGTAACTGACGAAATAGGCATATGAGTTGTTACGTTATACAGGGCACAGAAATTTCAGGCTTACAAAGGTTCTAATATGGCATGTGTTATTCCTTAACTAAGACTCTACCACAAGTATTTGAGTGATATATGGACCTATGTTGTCCCTCTCCTTTCAGACCGCACGAATTTTGGTGGAACAGACGCTTTGAGGTAATAATAGTTGCCTGTCTATTAAAGTTACTCCATTCTTTTGTGGAACACTAGGTTCTTATAATATTTCCAAAATCTCAAACCTGGTACCTTTCTGTAGTCTGTTTATTCTAGTTGAAAATATCCATGTTTTCTAAGACCCTTTGTAATATCGTATTTGCATTTATTTGTTCTTCCAAGTGACAAATTCCCTACCGTCTGGTATAATTTGGTTTTGGGCATAATGAAATCTTTATAAACTATTTTTATTGTTGCTAAATGTGTCAAGCCTGCCACATTTTGTGCTGGACGAAACGCAATCCAAGGTGTATGTGAGTTAGAAGCCCGAAAAAAATAATTCTGCATGCTAACATATGGTCACACTTTATCTGTGAGCATGGGAATTAATGGTACTCACTAGGATAAATGAAGCAGTAACATGAGTACTCACTTAAATACAGAAGGCATCTTGTGCGTGTGTTGGCCTAGGGCACAGACTATCCATTCGTTGGTTTTGTATATGCCTCTGTTCTGCCAGGGAAAATATTTTGAGTAGCACCTAGAAAGAAACCATGTAGACATTTGTACCAGACCTTGTCAGTTCTGTGTACACTTATACAGTCCACACAATGCATGTAAGTTCCACAAAACATGTTAAACTAAATGTGTCATTAGTTTTGTTCATAACCTGGCACTGTATGTAGAAGCGTGCATATAACGTAACATTGTGGCACATTCACATAATGGTTGTTGCCATTTAAATGCAACATTGTTTCTTTTGTGTTGTTGAGGTATGTTTCTCACTGTCAGGAATATAAATGTGTAAAGCAATGCCACAGAAATGCAATAGTCTGTTCTATTTATTATTGTTCAGCTACAAAATATTTTGTAACAACTGTAGCTCCTTATCTGTCTTAACAACCTAATACTGATTTGGTGCAAAAAGATAAATTTTATGGCAGATTTGCCACTGTCAACATCATTAATTTATTTGCATCTTAATGCAAAGTGCCCAATATTTTTGTCTGATTTTAACCAAATTTGGATTATCTTGACAGATTCTAATAAAAGTCTCAAATGCCAAATCTCATGAATATCCACCCAATGGGAGATAGGTTAACCTATGAGTACAGACGGACAGATGTGACTAAGTGAATAGGCGCTTTCCATGACTGTGCAAACACAAATAGTAATTTTTAATGTGATCCATATGATAAATACGTACTTGTTATTGTGTGATGATCCTCCTACTTGTTTTGGTACTGCTGTCCAATCAGGGAGGTTGTTTACGAAGGAATACATTTATAATAAATGTTGTTGAAGATGTCCATATATGAAGTTAAAATATGGTGCTATCAATTAATGTATTACTAAAAATGTACAAAATATAGATTAATTACATATATTTTAATTTCTTTATGATTCTATGTTCAGTTGCACACAAACATCCATGTTCCTACTGACATTTTCATTCTGAAAGAGTTATATCCATGTGTTGTGTGAGATGTTTATACTATAGTGGACCACTGAGTACTGACTGACACAGACACAGATGCAGTACCCTGGTTCACTCTGGTATAAACATTAACACAACATGGTGATATAACTCCCTTGGTATAAAGGTTTAAGTAGTGACAGATGCATGTCTGCATCTTAACATAAAATCATCAATAAATTGAAAATACCTTCAATTAAACTACATTTTGTACATTTTTGGCAATATTTTAATAGATAACACTATTTTAATGTCATATGTGCAAATCTTTCACAACATTTATTATAAATGTATTGCTTTGTAAATGGCCTCCAAGAAGATGGCCTGTAGAGACTGAAACATGTAGGAGGAGCATCACAAAATAACAACTAGTTATTTATGGTAACATGTGTTATTAGTTGGATTAAGTACTGTATGTACACATAGTGATGTATGTCATATTACAAGACCTGAAGATAATGCACTTTTTGTTGGATTAAAAATTAAATTTCCTTGTAATATTTACAGTGCGTGGAATATATGTACAAAAAATATTGGTTTCTTATTGCAGCCCAAATGGGAAGAAGTTTCGCAGCAAACCTCAGCTTGCTCGATACTTAGGAGATGCACTTGATCTTGCCACATTTGATTTCCGTTCAGGAAAAATCAATTCACTGCTCCTACGAAAAAACAAGAAGCAGAGAGGGACACAGTTTGACTACAGGTAGGCAGATTTTAAAAACTTCTAGGTATTACATGTGCTTTCTGAGATGCATACTTACTTACCTACTCCATGGTGCAGAGTCCTTCTTGAGAAGCTAACTGGTTTGCAGCTAGTCAAGAAATTCCCCGCATTTCACGGAACGCGAACGTTCATTACCGCACTCACAAGCATCCACCACCTGTCTATCCTGGGCCAGCCCAATCCAGTCCATATACCCACATCCCACCTCCTGGAGATCCATCCTAATATTATCCAACCATCCCCAGTGATCTCCTTCCCTCCGGTTTCCCCAGCAAGACCCTATACACCCCCCTCTCCTCACCCATACGCGCCACATGCCCAGTCCATCTCATTCTTCTCAATTTTATCACCTGCACAATATTGGGTGAGGAGTACAGATCATTTAGCTCCTCGTTATGCAGTCTCCTTCATTCCCACATTACCTCGTCCCTCCTAGGTCCAAATATTCTCCTCAACACCATGTTCTCAAACACCCTCTGCTTCCTTTCCTCCTGCAATGTCAACGACCAAGTTTCACACCCATACAAAACAACAGGCAAAATTATAGTTCTATGTATCTTGATCTTTAAATTTTTGGATAGCAACCTGGAAGATAAAAGATTCTGCACCGAATGATAGCAAGCATTTCCTGACCTCATTCTATTGCAGAATTTTGATTTGTTAAAATTGTTCCCAAATATTTAAACTCTTCCACCTTCTCGAAGGTACTTTTATCAATCCGCACACTGTGAATTCGTCCTGCATTCTGATCTCGAGACATGACCATGTACTTAGTTATATCAGCACTTACTTCCAGTCCAATCTCCCTAGTAGCAGCTACTAAAGCTTCTTTCTGAGATGCATACAAACTTTAAAATTTTGAAGTCTGCCATACCACAATGTCAGTGACTAACAGAAAGGAGAGAATTTCTTCATTTCTTATCACCTTTAATTGACCAACACTTATGCATCATCCCATTTATACTAGTTTGTTATGAACATCTGTATATAATTCTACTAGAATTCTTTTATGTCAATTATGTGAGTTTGATGTACGGTAGTTCATGTTATGTGGGTTGTGGTGGTATGCATCTTTGTAGTTTGTAACACTGAATAATTTATCCTGCTTGTCATTGCATGACCTAACACTTTTCTCCATAAAATATTTCTTCAAGCAATCATTCAGCATTGTGACTCCCAATATTGTGACTTTACAAAATGATTGCAATGTTTTCAGTCGTGGGGTAAGGAATGATGCATCTCTTGTACCACCAATTCGCCAGACAGCTTCCATTTTCAAACAGCCAGTTACTGTTTATAAGACTCAAGAAGGAAAAGTGAAAACTGATTTCAAACATGGTCCACAGGAGAAGCCTAAACAGGTATGAAAGAGTAGTCACAGTTATTCTTTAGAGATTTGGGGTAAGGCTCTTAATATATTCTAAGTCAGTGTTTCGCATATTTTCACTCATCTTCCAGGGTGCAGGACAGTTTTTTGAAATCATATAGCAGCACGAATCCTTTTGAACTATTCTAAAATGCCATCTGTGCTTGTTTAGATTGTAGCTTACCTTTAATTTTTGCCCATATGTTGGGAATAAGTCCCAGCAGTGGGTAATTTTAAGGTATTTGAAGACAGCTCTAGTGTATGCTTCTTTTAAATAATAATGAAAAGTGCCTGTTACCTTTGTCATATTTATTTATCCATCCCCATGTATCAGTGTGGCTCCCATGGGATGAATGTCCGTGAAATTTAATATTGAGGACTTTAATGAAAAATCCATCAGGAAATACCACATTTTTTTAAATTGGGCAATTTACATGAGGACTTAAGTATGTTTTATTATTGCAAGCAACAGTAAATCACCTTAAAAATGCTGTCTTCACAGGAAGTGGCATGAGGCTTTAATAGCTGAGGAGGTATAAACATTACATGAACACACCACGATGTTACACTGTACTTATATTGCCTGTCGTGTTAGTTTATAATTTTGGCAAGTTTTTTTGTTAGGCTGGATCCATTCATAAGCAATTTTTGCACAAGGAAAAGTTCTTTACAGACCATTTTAATTGTCCATCATTGTGAGTAAATGGAATCCCTTCATGTTAGCCCTTAGATCCCAGAACCCTTTACCTCTGTCAGGTAGATCACAAAGACTAAAACTGGAGGCATTACAAAAGCACACACACAATGTTGTGAACTCACATTTTGTAAGAAATTACTCTCTTTGCAGCTGTTCTGGGAGAAGAGATTGGAAGGCCTACGGGCATGTGATTTAGATGGATTAGAATTTAATGCAATGGAATTGCCCCGAGCATTACGTGCAGTGGGACCCCATGTGGGTGAAGAGACCTTACTGCAGTCTGTGGCTACAGCTCTTCATGTATCTACACAACCTGTAACAGGACAGACAGGTTCAAGATCTGCTCTTGAAAAAAATCCAGGTGTCTTTCTTAATCCTGATCAACCTTTAGTGCAGGTGAGCCTGTAACACATCAAGTTGTATAAGCTCACCAGTGAGCTTTCACTGTCAGTAAACTTTGTACATGTGTATGTTTATTGACCTGTACCCTCATATAGAAGTACATCTGCCTTTGTTGCAGCTGTAGTTGATTTTTTGCAAAAATGTGATAAGCCTGCCTTCATTTTCATTCATTATCACACATGACTTGAAAAAGTTTTTTACATTCTTCAACAAGTTGCCAACAGGTGGTAAAAACAGATTCTTTAGGTACAAACATTGGCTGTGACACACACACACACACACACACACACACACACACACATATATATATATATGTACAAAATTGTTTGAAGAAGTCATATGAGAATTTGAAAAAATTTTTAAACAATAAATGGTTAATATCGTGGCATCATCTTTGGTGGAAGAATAAGGTTGGGTAATTGAAACATTTGAGATTATTCTTTCCCTGGAAATGCTGTCAGAAGTCTCTTTGTTGGTTCCTAATCTTTCATGGATGTGTAGGTTTTCCTGGAATATTCCTCTGAAGTCTCTGCATAAGATAATTTGCAATTTTTTTCTAAAGTCTGTGGATAGCATACGTTATGAAAGGCCTGAATTGGTTCATATGTTATTAGGGGACCATGATGATGCTATGGACAAGAAGAGACTAAGAGGCATCTTTTTAAAATAAGATGGTAGGAAAAAAAATTTAGAAAAAGTTTTCCCATTGTATATAGGAAACACAAATACTTAGTACAAGGAAAGTAGCATTTTTATGTTAAGAGAGTATACCAGTATATGAAATATGTATAATTTTTTCAGGCTGTGTCTGTGGCAGATGAGGACATCAAGAGACAAGAGGAGAGAGTTTCAGTAGCAAGAAAAAAACTCCAAGATGCCTTAAGGAGATTATTGACCTAATTTACTGTGCTTGTGCACAGTATTTTACTTATTTAGCTTAATTTTAAAAAAAGCTTGGTGTGGCAGTGTTTTCTTTGAATATGTTTGTGTGTATTATGAATACAGAGAATGCCCAAGAGATTAATTTTTCTGTGAAAAGAAGACAGACAGAACAGTAAATGAGTTGCACATTCCTATTATACAGGAAAGAACCTTAAAGATAATCCTTATGTGTTCACAAGCCTGCCTATATGCTGACATGGCACAGATCACAGTCATAACAAATGTACACACAATCAATCAAGAAGTGATGGTCATTTCTTTCTGTGAGTGCTGTCTAGTGACCAATGACAATACATTTTGGTAATTCATTCACGAGGATTATTTGTGACTGTGCTGTACATATCCTATGCATTTGATTAACTGTAGAATATTTGTTCCATCTACTTCCACATATAATTGAAAATAACTATTTGTTGTTTCATAATATTCCCCCTACACATTTAGGCCCATGAAGGCCATATTCAGGGACAGTTTAGTTGCAGAGGAACACATTTGTGATAAAATGTCAAAGATGTGCATAAATAAAGTAAACTTAAAATACAGTATGATAAAACAGTGCTAAAATATATATGAAATTATTCTAGATATTTTACATTTCTGTACAAATTTGTACTAAAGTTGCAAACAAATATCTATTTCAGTGCTGAAATTTTCCTTCAAAAGGATTTACGTACTTGTGTTGAGTGTTGATGCTTACTTTCTATAGAACATTACAGAATAAGAAATAGTTATTACACTTAAATATGCAGTTAGTTGGAACCAAAGCTGTATAATTTTTCTTAACATATGACGACCACTTTAACTAGAATGGTTTTATAGAGGAAATAGGGCAGTATTCAGATAGGATGAAAACTTTTCTAAGAACTGGACTTACTTGGTGCGTGCAACTAAATGGAAAGAAAATTAGAAGTATCCTCAGTATTAGCATATTTTCATTGCTTCTACTTTTTTATACATTCACAAATTGGCATAATACTGCATGTTGTTAGGTTGTCATGAGCTAAGTTCATAATACGATGTACAGCATGAGTGTGCCAGAGAAGCAAGACATTTTAAAATAATTTTGTAACATTGTGGACTTCAAATTGAATAAACTACATGTCATGGTAAATTCTGAATTTAAATTTAAATTATTATAATTGCTAGTCTGGTAAGTGATTACAAGTGTTTAGATAATTTCTGTCCAGGGAGGTTTCTCTTAAAAGTTGCCTGTCTGTTAAATCTCCATTGAACATCACAGTGTTTTGATGTAATCTCATACAAAAAAAAAAAAGAAACAGCTGGCCAGGTGAAATCTAAGTCTAAGCATAATGTCTCTGATAACCATTCCAGTTACCATAGAAAGTTCACTTTAGGAAGCCAAGCATCTCATGAGACCAGTGCAGAGGTGCACTGTCCTTCTAGAATGTGGCAGAATCATGATCATCTAGCTGTTGAGGAAAAACAAATTGCTCTAGTATATCCAGATAAGGGGTGCAACAGATTGTTTGCATACAAATAAAAGAGGGGCCTTGTACTTCGTGGTGCTTAACACGTCACTCCAGACATTCATTTTGAGATATATTCTGACATATTTCTTGGAAATACTGGGGAAGGGGGAATGCCTTTCCCCAAATAATCTTATGTGTGTTGATGACTGACACTTGTCTCCACCTGGTGCCAAGATTAAGAATACTGTAAAGGTAAAGCAGTCCCATTACAGGCCTGGACAGTCCCAGAGGGTTCCAGGAAGTTAAAGTTCCCAGATTTCATGACAATGGCACAGGATGGTGGTAAGGTTGTCAGCCTTACGCACTGACCGCCTTTACCCCCAGGAAATACTCCTGGTACTTATTTGTATTAGAGGCTGAGTCAACCCCAGGGCCATAGTGCGATTAGAAGTATTTTATATCAATGAAAAATCCACTGACACCATCTGGGATCGAACCAGTGACCTTACTTAAGAATGCAATGCTGTCCCACAATTCTTCAAAGGCTTCATGGTGTGGTGATTAATTAAGCACATTTTGAAATTAAATGAGTTTAGAAAAGGGTAAGGTATAATATCCTAGTGACATATTTAATGTGACACCACTGCAAGAAGAAAACATCAGGCAGTTACATAATACTAGATGTAACCACTGGTTTCAATAAGTGGGTGCCTTGGCTAGCTACTTCTCTATTAATATACTGGCTCTGTTTCATAGAGTTCATCAGAATGACAAAGTATTTTGTTTGTGGTTAAAGAAACACATGAATTCCCTAGCAAAACCTTTAAAGTCTGCTTTGCTACAGCATTAGTCTTATATATTGTACATTTATGGGTATTGGGAGCACGTGATTTTGGTTAGTGTTTCAGTATGAGAAAATTACTGTGCAATCATGCACTTATAATAACACAGTTAATATCCTAAGCCATGCAGGCTATATGATGGATCTACGAAATGCATATACTATAAATGTAATGCCAATGTACCACCATCTAACAATTCAAATGGTAAACAAAAGTACATGTCATTTCACAGTGCAAGATTACACAAACCTGCAACATCCTGTGGTTACTGTCCCTAAAATGTCAGTTTATGCCATCTTATACATTTATTGTAAAAACTGAAAAATCTCCTTTAATTGCCACCACAACTACAGTTGTGGTAACTAACGAGGGTTAATTTTGTTATAATGCATTACCAATGCGACAGGATACTATAACCCATGATTGTACATATACAGTAACACAGTGCATAAATAACTCTACATAGACCACATTTACACATAGCTATTACATGAACGACAAACAAATCCGATAAATATACATAAGTACATACTTAAAGCTGTCTAAGTAATTAGAATTATATACCTCAGTTTCGGAGAGCAATACTTCGCATGACAATTTGAGCTTGGCCGCCAATTTGAGACTCATTGCTGCCATCCGCAATTTTCTTCCTCTCGCGTTAGAAGCCATAGTCTTCAACGTCTTAATTTGGGGAAACTGTGCAATGCATAGTGTATAAATAAGTGATAAAAATCTATGATGTGTTTAGATCGATGTTACCACAGTTAAATGCATCTACAAAACATTAAAACTCATATTTAATACTGCAGTCCATTACAGCGCCCAATTTCTGCAGTGATGAAGAGTTGGACAATTATGTTAGTTTCATAGGTGACATGTGCAACCGGCTGTCTCCGTGGTTTCCTGTGTGACACTTAGTCATTTTCCTCTTTTGTCTTCACGCTGTAAGGTCTTTTGGTATCCCTAGGTATGGCGACCCTGTTCTATTTTTGCTTTACTGGACGTTACGAATGAACATGAGCTTGTAGTTTAATAGCCCATCATTTCTTGACGCAAAATGTAGTCCTTCATTATGTTGTGATACAATCCGTGATTGCTAGACGTGAGAACCACGGTTCTGTGATAGTAATGCAACCATTTAATATTTTGTTTACCGTGACTTCAATCTTTGATCTATGGTCCATGTTTCCCAAAATTTGTTGCAGATGGCGCGTGGATGTGTGTGATTTGAAATGTACAGAGTACAGGGATTAAGAAAAAAATATTTTTAACGATTTCTGTTTTTCAGGAGTGCGTAAATTTCAGTACGGACGTGAATCTAGGAGAAATTTTATGATTTGTAATTTTGCTGGATAGCACAAAGCATAGAACTTTTTAAGAATGGTATGAATGGTAAGACTGTCTTTAGGCTGATCAAACATAACCTCAACGACCATGGGCGATTGTTAATTGTGTTTATCTTTATTTTCAGTCAGCACTTTTCAACTTCCAGAGCTTATTAACTGTGGTGTTACTGCTTATTTGCACATGTGCATATGTGAGATCATTATTTCCCAGTTTGCTGGATAGGAATAAAGTAGGGTATGTATACATGTTTTAATGATAAGAATTCATAATCTGGGTAATCAACAAGCTGAAAAAATTGCAATTGTGTTAACGTGTATAGAGTTAAAAGCTGTAAGAAGGATTGGGGGGGGGGTTAAAATACCAATGGGTCTAACATCTCTCACTGAAAATGAAATGAACCCCTCCAGCCCCTTACTATATTTAGGTTTTAAATTTACTACTTTAAGTCATAATGTTGTGTCGACACATACATAGACTTGTATATCCCTACTTCATTTGTAACTGATCTTGGCTGTTTATGGCTGTGCCCATTTTTTTGCTGCAAGATTCAATCCTGTTCTCATTGGCATCGTCAAGGATTGCAGCTGAAATATGAGTTTAATTATGTAAGAGGGCAGTACTGAGTGGGGTTTGCTACACGGCAAAATCTGACAATCATTTATCCACAACATAAACGTATTTCCCTCTGACACAATCATCAGTGCACAAACTACATTAACTACAAATTTTATAACATAACAACAGTAAAAGTCACAAATTGACAGATCAAGATTGGATAAATATTTCATTGCCACTGCAGTGAGATCACAATGCATACTCATTATTATTATATGTATCTTGTAATGTGCTGTTGAATATTAAAAGTAAGACAGTGTAATAATAATAATGAAATAGTTTTACATTTTACTAATGTCATTAAACATGATCTTTATATTTAAAGGTAGTATATTTTAACTACATTAGTTTTTTTCATTAAGCAGTTTTGGCTGATTTTGACCATGTTTTGTGGTGAAACATGTTCTGGTGTTTTATGTACCTTTGCTTAATAGACGCAAGGTTGTGTTCTGAGGATTGCTTGCTGGTATTTCATGAGAACTGTAATAAAACAGCATCAACATAACTGTAAATAATGAAATGGTGTATCTTTGAAGCATTGAAATTCCTTGTTTACACATAATTGTTTGTTTCAGATTGCTTGGCACATTCTGGAAGTTTGCCCGAATTGGTGAAAGGAAGAGCCCTTATGTTGCAATCAGTTGTGTAATTATGGCATTCAGCATTCTTTTTTGGTCTTGACATGTTCTTCTTTTTAACAACTTTTGACTGACATGAACTGTTCATTTTGAAAGTATAAAGAACTGTTTATATATATATAATAAAGAGAACATTTTCATGAATGCATACAAATTTATTTCTGAGTCTTTTTGTTATTCAGTGCTTCTGGCAACATAAATGTAAATATAATTAACCAATTTAAAACATAAGGAACAGCCATGAGTCTGACCTAGATGGAAGTAATACTACAGATACAAAAACAAATACACAATTATACATTTCTGGTCTTTCTTGTTATGCAACACGAAAGGATAGTGTAATAAGCTTTTAGTTTACAATCTTTATAAGAAACTGTAACTGTGGTAGCTAAAGTTTGATGGAATGATCAGCTGGTTTACTCCCACCAACCTGAACTTTGCCATTACTAGCATCTGTTTTTCTGGATCATATTCACTGTTTCTGATCAAGTATATTAAAACCTACTCCTGTATTCTGTGCAGTTATGTAACAGGAAATAGACATTAGATGAATTGTGAAATTTTCCCCATAAGGGCAGAACTGTCACTTGGTACAACAGATTATGCTTAAATTTGTAGTATCACAGTTCCTAATGGCAAATAAATGAAGTATTTGTTGCTTGTATATTGATATGAGTATGACATGGCTGAGAAAGCCAAAACCCACACATAGTTGTAAAGCTAACTGGAAGACCAGTGGTAGTAGTAACCTGAACTGTGTAATGTCTGCTGGGTAATTAAGTTGTGAGAAATGATAAAGTCAGTTTTGTTGGTTTACTTACCTATTGTAAAGATGTGAGAACAATTTTGTACAATGCTACTCCTGACTCCTGTGTTTTCAGAGATTACCATGCCTCTTCTCCTGTGTTATGTAGGCAGTATAGACACATTATTTTTGACAACAGGTGTAGGAAGTGTCAGAACAATCACAGAAGAAATAAATACCAAAATGGGTCCAAAAAATTAACATCATTGAATATATGTTCTCCAGTTTAATACACACTTTCCAAATCCATTCTTTGCAATTTTGCACCCTTGAATAGTTTTAACATCAATTCATAGAACTAATCAGCACTGTAGAAATCACACTAATAGTCCGAAATCTTGTTGTTCACAAAGTCAATAAACAGAATACTTATTCCATTTTACAGACATTTAAGGTATTTTTACATCTAAGATGTTAAATATACACCACAGAATGTTTGGTAGATCTCTGTGGCAGAGTATTTATCAAGGATTTTCAGCATACTTTTTGCAAAAGTTACTAATAGTTCTTATTCTGAAAAGTACCATATTTGTTTTAACCCATTGTTGGTTAATTCCCTCTGATTACTCCTCGGTGCAGAAAAGGACTGAAATTATGTGAGGAATGATTTTAGGTCGTACCTGTGGGTGCTGAGCATATCTTAGTTCATGATTCGTCAGGACTCATACAAATATACACGCACGTTCATGTTTGTTAAAAGATGGCAGGGCATGCACAGTTTGTTACTTGGCATATAAATCTTATGCAAATACATAATACTATGTACATTATAGGGTGGTATGTCCTGAGTAAAATGATGTGTTGCTGTCTGCCAACCCTGGATAGTTGAGTTGGCTTGGAATTCCCTTTATAGACTGCTAAATAATTATACACACTCATAAGTGAATGCCATTCTTTATTAGAATGAACAAACAATATCAATAACAAACTTTCAAGTAGACATATCATGCCTTAGACTGTTAGTTGCTGATCTCTTACCAAGGAGGTCTAGGTTCTAACCCATGGCAGTCTGTGTGGGATTTGAGTGGATACAGTGACATTAGGAGAGGTTTTTCTCCAAGTACTTCAGTTCCTGCCTACCAGTATTATTGCACTAGTGCATCATAGTGGTATTTTTACCATTGATGCCATATAACTTTAGAAAGTGATGTCATGCAATAAAACAAATAAACAATGGCTGCACAAAACAGAACATCTGGATATCCATACTGAATTTATAAAATTCCTCCAACTTCATTGTTTACATCGATAACACACAAATATCATTTCACTGTTCTCTCCGTGTGTTCCTATATGGAACACAGGGCTTTCATGAAGCTCTTCCATTTGGTTCTGTCTACAGCTACTACTTTTGCCTTTTTCTAGCTTTTAACAGTTCCAATTCTATTTTGCTCTTCCAGGTTCTTGGTCTACCCCCCCCTTTCTTTTATCCTGAGGTTTCCAGTCCAGTGCGATTTTCTTTCCTTTGTTTGCTGTTCAATAGGTGCTTGTTTTGTTCTCTGATGTAATTCCTCATTTTAAATGTTGTCTGGCCATTTAAAATATGCTGTAGGCATTAGTTTAAAACCACTTGGAGTGAATTATCTATCCGTTTAGTTATTTTCCACATTTCACACTCATACAATACGGTTGACTTAACAGTTGTATTAAACAAACTGAATTTTAATTCTAATTAAGATATTTTCATTCATCCAAACTGGGTACAACTGTATGAAGCCCTCACTGGCCTTCTTGATGACTGTGGACATCCTCTAAGGCTCCACCATCTATAATAACTATGCTGCCATGGATGCAAAAGATTGAACCTGTTCCACCTCTCTACCATTTATTGCCAGTACCAGATATGTACTAGGGTTGACTCTCATTTCCTTAGTGTTTTTAAGTCCCACATTTGTTGCTTCCTTTTCTTATTTTTCCAACTTCTATATCACTCCACCTTTGTGCAAGTAAACAAAGTCATCAGCAAAATCAAATTAACCTTTCCATCATTTTTCACTGTATTCCTGTCTGCTTTTTACAGTTTTGTTCATGACACTATCCAATACTAAAAGAAATAGGGTTAGAGATAATGTAAACCCTTGGCTGACTCCTGTTGTTACATACACAAATATGCAAACACATTATCACAATTTAAAGATAAAGTGTCTTGGTTCCTTGGGTGCAATATCTCTATGTGACATATGAACCAATCAGTGATGTACTACGCAGTACGGCATTGAGTTAATCAACAAGAAAACAGGAGGATATTTACTTGTCATTCCATGGGTAATAAATGGAAGGTAAAGCTCAGTTTCATCTTTCAGTGCACATTAAATATTCCATTTTTAAATGATGTTCCAAGCATGAAGTATAGTAACTTAATGCAGAGATCTACTGCTCTAGGCACATCTGGCACCACTGAGTGATCAATAGCTTACTTTTGTTATGAAAATTTATTCCTGTGGCACAATGAAGGCACTGGGGGGGGGGGGGGTTAAGCTCTATTCCCCCAAAACCCCTACACAAGGGGGGGGGGGGGGTCACCACCCCCCCCATAACACATTAGAAAATTATTTTTTTTTTGGGTCCCAAATTTTTCTATTAAAAATTTTA
>Ga0123352_10003358_pt1 | contig 23091 bp, 11 predicted proteins | sample TergutLab28metaG_FD_89700 | JGI IMG/M metagenome (GOLD analysis project Ga0123352, IMG submission 89700) | Labiotermes labralis P1 segment gut microbial communities from Petit-Saut dam, French Guiana - Lab288 P1 | ecosystem: Host-associated > Arthropoda: Insects > Digestive system > Gut ...
AAAAAAAGGGGGGGGGGGGAATGGAGCCAAGTTTGGACAGTACAGAGGATGCAGAACAGCCATGCCATTCTAGTGTTCTCATGATGGTGTATGACATTTGAACTCTCACACTTTTCGGACTTACTCCAATGTACATTATTGAAACATAACGAAGTTCAGGGACAGGTTTGGCCCCATTTTAAGGCTTGCTTCTTGCAAAACTGTCACCACATGAAGATTATTTACACTGTAACTAACCCAGATTAACATCAAATTACTAAATACCACATATTTTAAAAACTGTTAGCATATATAGTTACAAAAGTCTCACTAGACACCAAACACACAAAATACATAGCTGATCACTGTATTTCACCTAACTAAACAGCAGCATTGTGTAGGCAGTCCTGGTAGTTGGAATGTTTATGGTAATAACTGTTCGTCTTAGCTGTGGGAAGGGGGTGAAATATTACTGTGTCTAATCTCATTTCTCACTGGATGTATTTCAAACCTGTTGAAGCAAGAGATGCCTGGTTCTGCTAAGCTTGAATCTACCATCTCTGTTGAAGTTCAAGGGATGTAATTGTACCTCAATAACCTCCTTAACCAAGCAATCCACACACCTTTCTACCTTAGCCATTCTGTAAATGTTTAATTTCATGCTGTCCGGTACCCATGATACATTTTGCTCCAGCTCTGGCTGGCCCAGGAAAAGGTGCCTCATGTGCTCCTTGCATCTGGTTTCTAAACTTCTGCTTGTCTGACATACACCTTCTCATATCCACGTGGTATACACCATACATCAGTGGTTTTCAGGCCTATTTTTCCTTGAGTGGTTTTCTTCACTGGTAGTTGATGAGTCTTCATGTTACACTTAGCAAGCAGCGTGCTGATCTTGTTCGAGGCTGCATGTTGGTAGGGAAGCATGGCTATACCTGTGGGTTCTTCAGTCTTGTTTCATTGCTTATATCTGCCATACAGGACATGACTGATATCGTGGTTACTGTAGTGAGATCTGTTTTGGAAGAAGCAAGCCTGAAGACTGGAAACAAATCTGTCCTCAAAACATAGTGTGTTATAATTCAACACATATCTATGGAACAAACTGAAGGCAGACAATTCCACACACATCAAAACTAACATCAGTAAGCATTGCACACAGGAACAAACTTCTTTGCCTACTTCAGGCAGGGAGATCTCATGTCATATGTAATGACCTCTGAAAGGAAGTGTGAATGACATGTCTTCTGAAAGCAATGATTCAATTCTAATTGTTCTTGCTCATCAATCAGCATACAAGGCAGAAATTTTGACAGTCTCTCACAAATTAAATCTGGTGTCAAAATTTGATGGCATACATAAAAACGCTGCCCAACTCATTAGCCAACTGGTGGAGAGTAATACATCTACTTTCATGCCAAATCCCATAAATATGTTCCACATTCTGTACAATCTGCCAGTGTCCAGGCACCCTGAATACTCAGCATCCTTGACAGACGTCATTCCGTTTCTGGACTCTGCAGAACAATCAAATACTACTAGCTTCCTCTCTGAAAGTAAATGTTAACATTTGAAAAGTTTCGGCACCAACTTTGCCAATCTGTAACAACAACTCGATGCACATGCACTGCTCTTTAAAGTCTGTCATTTAATGAAAAAATAAAAAACTGCACTGTACACAACACATGGTCACACTTCACAGCAATGCACACCAAAGTTTGAAATCAACAACCAACGGCCATGCAGGTTCTACTCCACCGCCACATAGATGATGAGTTCTGTACTAACTGCAGTAGTTGTGGAGGGCAGGGTGTGACAGGTGACAGCCTAACACTTTAACAGAAGGGCCCCAGTGCTTACCAATATAGGAGCCTACATATGGTGGTGGAGAAGTGCCCATCAGAACAAATACTATGAGACATATTTGTAGCTACTGAAACCTTTTTCTATATCCAGTTCCTCCAAAACTCATATCAGAACACCACAAATAATTTTCCTAACATAACATTAGTGGAATTCAATTCCTAGCACAGGCTGATTGTTTCTTCCAAACCTTGTTGCAGCCTAGCTTTGAAATTCACCCAGGCTCCTATCCAAAAATTACTCTTGGCTCTTACCCCAACAGCCAGTTTTCTCGAATAGTCACAGTACTGTGGCTGAGAATCTGTGTAGTCTCAATGTCATGCCTGCACAGAGACAATTTACATTGTATCCAAGTACCCAGTATGACTGAATCAATAATGGAGGCCATATGTATATGAACACCACAAACCAAAATATTATAATGCATTACCTTGAACTTATCTTCCTCAACTGTGCTGCTGTTATGCCACCGACTCTTCCTCTTACCTTTCGACGTCTCAGTAAGTTTCAGTTCCCATTTACAAGGTGGTGAAAAACTGACCCTTTAATGTCATCTTGTATTATACACTTATCCTTCTATTTACTTAAAAAATACTGTTGGAATTTTAATTAACTACAGGCTTGGCTGTAACAATAGCCGTATGTTTCTTCATGTACACAACCATTAGACTTGGACTCAAATTATCACTCTTCCAACAGTTTCTCATAAAAGTAAAAAATTAGCAAATTAAATAGTACCAGAGACTGCATCCAATACTACAAAATTAAAAACATGTTAGGAAATGTACACAGAGTGTAACACTTCTGGCATGTTCACATCTTCTTCTTAAACTCTATCAGAAAACGTATGGCTTACATAGAAACATACAGGACATAAAATGCATGCTTCATTCTACTCTACAGCTTTTGTGCATGGCAATTTCTTGTCCAAATAGTGCTAGATGTGGACTCAGAAATTCATATAGGTCTTCAGTGATGTGTCAATTATTGTTCCACCTGAACAAAAACTGGAACATTAACCTTCAGATGCCTAACGTCAACTATAGTTGACGTACCGCACCGCTAACCTCCAAAGTTGCCTTTTATATATTTATTCAACAAATATGGGTACCGAATATTTTAAACATGGTGTATACTCTCCATTTTTTCTCTTCAAAATGCAGTTTGTTTCATAATTCTAACCTATTTGGTTCCTGTATTATTCACATTTTAAATACAGAGTGTGCTAAAATTAAAAAAATAATTCCGGCGCCAAAAGGTTAACACATTTTTGTAAACTCCCCAATAAAAAATTCTATAAAAATCTGTATAGCGGCTTGAATTCTTATATGCAGACACATACAAAGCAGTATAGTGAAGCTAAGAGACATACTGTTACAACTTTTCATTACAAATATGCCCAAAAAAAAAAAATATTGTATCTGTCATGGAAATGTTACAAGGCATTATTATCAGTGGTGGAACAACTGAAGTCTATACCAAACCTCCCTAATGAATGTAGTATAAAAACTATACACAGTTAGCAAACCTATGTAATGTTAAAGTGAAACAAGAATTTGAACTGATCATGTTGGATATAAGTTATATATGTCAACATATTTATAATGGAACCAATAATAATTATGGCATAATTAATAAAAAAATTAACACATCAACAGTAGTAAATAAATGGCCAATCTAATAAATGCTAATTCAGATAAAAATTACTTTCAGTTTCGTGGATCACATTATAAACATAAGAAAGGAGCACCTTTGGGATTGCCTATTTACAGGTCAATATTCAAGAACTTTCTATAAAATTTGGAAGATAAATTTATTAAAAGCAGTAGCAAGAGTAAAGCATTAATTTCTTATCCTACAGGATGTGTGAGAAGACAATGCACACCTGACTTATTTATTTCATCCCACCCACATCGTATGGATCTGGCAGATCTCTGTGGGACCCCCCCCCCCCCATTGTCCTTGCATCATCACATCATTTGTGACCTCTTCCTTGGAATTCATGGTGTTCAAGAGATGCAGGTATCAGTAATGATGACTCACAATGCACAGTTGGTGCCAGGCTGATATCAGGTATGCTCAAGTTGGGGCTACACGGCCACCATGGAAGTGGCAAAGGGGATGTTGCACAACCCCAACCAATACACTGATTCTTTGAGGAATTCACACACAGTCAGCGTGAAATGTGCTGGAGCACTACCTTGCTAAAATGACACCTGTTACATAATCCCATTGTTGCTCGGCTTTGGTATAACATAATTCCACATTTAACACATGTAAAACTACGAACAGTTCCATCAAAGAAAATATGGTCAAAAGTAGAACTCCAAGTTCCGCTGATCATTTCCGCACGGACTTCTGTGGTGATCATTCAATGAAAGCAGCAACCACAACAAAGGTCACCGTTCAGGATACTGGTTGACTACTCTGAGGAGAATCCTTCATATTCCTCTGCATAAACACACTCTTTCCCACACTGAAAGAGTTGCTCTGCACAGACATGGCTTCCTAAATCTCTGCTAAAATGGTAACTTCACCTGACCTGTGCTGTCTTTGTGCATCCAAACACTTGCTACCAAACTCTTCTCAATAGACTAGCTGCTCATAACTGTCATTCCCATCTGTACACAACACACTACTAATAATGAGAAAATGCAACCCTGGATGTTGGCTCATCACAGTTTTGTCACATATGCATTCCCACCCAGGTTGTCAACTCATGTAAAGTCATGCCAAGTCATAAAATGCAGACACAATGAAATAAATTTTAAACTCATGGTTCTGTGCATCTTAATTCAATGTCACTAAAAATCCAACCAGATGCAACAGTACGCAGATATTTATTTACTGCAAAGTCACTCTACGTGTTTCGGGTGTCACAGCACCCATCATCAGGAGTACTAAAAACTTTAACCGCAACCTCCGGTACAGGTCATAATACTGGTACAGCTACTTCCCTCCAACGTGGACTGATCAGGCCACATCGGAGGGAAGTAGCTGTACCAGTTTTATGACCTGTACCGGAGGTTGCAGTTAGTTTTTAGTACTCCTGATGATGGGTGCTGTGACACCCGAAACACGTAGAGTGACTTTGCAGTAAATAAATATCTGCATACTGTTGCATCTGGTTGGATTTTTATTAACATTACAATGAAATAAATCAATAAACAAGTCAGGTATATAACTTCTCAGGCACCTTATGGATGTGCAGACAATATTCTAATCACTTATGATGAAAACAAGGCTAAGGCAGACATACCAACACACAGTCATAACAACATATATGAGGCATAAATATAACACAGCTGCAGCATACGAGAAAAGAATAAATTTTTAAATTTAGTAAACCAAAAAAGTTTAAGTCATATCAGAAGAACACTTTAAAAGGAAAAACCTACTGCAACTGGTACTATTATTAATACCTAATCTAGCCACTCTCTACAACACAAAAACAGCAGCAAACCAGTTCCTGTTATGCTTAGTTCACAGTCTACCATCAAGGTAAAACTGAGGAAATTATAACAGCACAGAGATCACTAAGAATAACTGCTACAAAAAATTTCGAACTAAACAACTATTAGTAATCAAATATAAATCAAACATACATAAAATTAGCCAAATTAAGGTGTACACAAAATCCCATGCCTAATGCTGAGGAATGTCATACTGTGAATTATATGGCATTCTGAATTAACCAACTGTGAATTATCGAGGTTTTCCTGTACACCAGAACTGTTACACTATGCATTTATTTCCTTACTTACATGAATATATACGCATAAATAACTTCATCCATAATATTTTAATTAAAACTATTAACAATGACACTTTCAAACAGTCTGTAGAGACTACAGTGCCAGTTCATGCTTTCAATGTTAAATGGCAACACATTAATCAATTCTCAACCATCATATGAGAGGTTTTGAGGTTTGCCCTTCACCCGTGTTAGTAATTTGTCTTGTCATCAGCAAATGGCAACTTTACATTTTATAACAGCTTATATGCATAATAACGAACAGCTAGCATCAGCCACGTGTGTACAAGCATTTGATTTAAGTTCAAGATAAGAAGTTCACAGACACAAAGTTCATGAATTCCAAGTGGTTGTCTAAGTCAGTGGGTCATTTAGAAGCAACTGGCTAACATGATAAAAACATTTTACGACAGAAGATGATTTTAATACAAAAATATTGGAGTGAATTTTCATCAAGATGCTTCTACTACTGCTCTGAAATTCTATGACATTTGTATCAGCACATTTTAAAACTTTCTGGGAACATAAAAAAAAAGTGTCTAATCCTGACTGACCAGCAGATACACAACTTCCCGACCGCAGATATGCACTGGCCAAATCACGATTTCCTGCACAGGTAAAAAAACTAATTTCACAGAGAAGAGTCCTTCCTGAGAAGCTAACCCACAGGTTCATTACTGCATTCATAAGAACCTCTGACCTGTCCCTATCATAAGCCAGATCAATCTAGTCAATGCCCCAACCCAACTTCTTGAAGATCCATTTTAATATCATCCCACCATCAATGCCTGGGTCTTCCAAGTGGTCTCCTTTCCTCAGGTCTCCCCACCAAGATCCTGTATGCACCTCTCCTCTTCCCCATACAGGCTACATGCCCCACTCATCTCAGTACAGATCACAAAGTGTCTCATTATGTCATCTTCAGCACTCTCCCACTACCTTGTCCCTCGTAGGCCCAAATATCTTCCTTAGCACCCTATTTCCACAAATCCTCAGCCTATGTTCCTCACGCACTGTCGGAGACCAAGTGTGACACCCATACAAAACAAAATGCAAAATTATAGTTCTATATATCTTGACCTTTATATTTTTGGACAGCAAACTGGAAGACAAACAATTATGTACTGAATAATAGCAAACATTCCCTGACTGCAATCTGCACTTAATTTCTGCAATGAATATAATTTTGATTCACTATGGATGTTCCCAAATATCTGAAGTGTTCCAACCTTTCAAAGGATTTATTATATATATATATGTTGTGATTTTACACTGCATGCCAGTCTCAAGACATGACCATATACTTAGTTTTCTTATCATTTAGTTCTAAACCAATCTCATTACTAATGAACACTGAAGTTTCTGTGTTTTCCTTTATAGTATGTATGCTTGCACCCAATACACTAAGATCATCATTATAAAATAGAAGCACATGCGTACCAATTAATTTTAAGCCCTCCTGGTCTGCCTAAACCCTCCTAATGGCACATTCTAAAGCAAAGTTGAAAAGCAACGGCAACAATAACTCTTCTTGCTTCAAACCACTCATATACATATGCTTGTCTACCTAGACTCTGCTATAGGTCTCATTTAGACACGTTTATTAGCCTTATCATTTCATGGGGATAACAAACTCAATGAGAATATTATACAAGACCTCCCACCTAATGCTGTTCTACAAATCGGAAGGTCGCTGGTTCAATCCCAGCTGGTGTCAGTGGATTTTTTATTGACGTAAAATCCTTCCGATCGCACTAAGGCCCTGGGGTCGACTCAGCCTCTAACAGAAATGAGTACCAGCAGTATTTCCTGGGGGTAAAGGCGGCCGGTGCGTAAGGCTGACAACCTTACCACCATCCTGTGCTGTTGTCACAAAATCTGGGAGTCTTAACTTCCCGGAACCCTCTGGGCCTGTCCAGGCCTGTAATGGGACTGCTTTACCTTTACCTCCAACCTAAATCAATCATAGGCTTCCTTGAATTCTATGCACTGCCTCATTACTTTCCTCCCTCCCCTCAAGTATCTGACAAATCCAAAATATGTGATCAGTAATTGACCCATTTCATCGAACCCCACAATGATGATCCCCAATAATTTCCTCTTGCACAGGCGGCAGGTAAAATACACTTTTATATACTTACAGTTTGCCTGAACAAATCCTTAGCAAAATACAGTAAAATCCTGATACAGCACCACCCTCACATTGCACCCATGGAAGTCTGTAAACATAAATTCCCTATTATGTGGTATTTCAATGTACTGCCACCATCAACATACTGCCATCCTCAATATACCACCACAAATTGGGGTGAACAAGTAGTGGACCTATACTGTAAATATTATTCATGTGATGACACAAAGATGAATTATGGTTGGATGGAATGAAAATTAACCATCTGAAAACACAAACTATGCATGTCTGAAACACAAAAATCAAACAGAAGGGTCATCAATTTATCTTTACATTGCCATTACAATACAATGCTGTAATTTTTACTTACTTTTATCACATTATTTCAATCTTGCTGTTCTAATATACAAGGTCTCTGTTACCAAAAGTCAAACTGCTGCTTCATTTGAAATTTTTGTGTTCAAACTGCCATACATTTGCAATATTTACTTATAAAATTTAAAATAAATATTTTAAAACAGCCACTCAGTGAAGCACAGTCCTAATTGTAACAACTGGTGCTCCTATTGTTACCCATTGCTGTTGCAACTATCAGCTTCACTAGTGTGGGATATATAGATGGCAATACATGTCATGCAGAATGTACTGTCCAATTCTGGTGAACTGAGACTTCAAATGTATTTAGAGAATGTATGTAGCATGGGGTGGGTACTTGTCTGATGAAGATATATGACTCAGCAACTATTACCTGCACTACAGCATTTATCATTGACATTACAGTGACTGCCTGCTACAAGTCCATGTCTTCACTTCATGAACAATCACTCCTATCCTCCGTATCACTGCCTTCACGTTCACCATCACCACTACTATTGCCATCAGGATTCATGTGTATAATAATGCTGTCTATGACACTAGGAACGACCCTGTCTCTTTCCAAATATTCTTTCTGGATATTTTCAATATGTTTCCAGTAACTCTGTTGGTCATCCTTTGTTACAAGTCACACCAGGTCATTAGTAACTTGTAGTAATTACTGGAGGTGCATACCTGCTGTGATGTTTTCATGCGTGAGTCTCTTTAATTGAGGCTCTGTGAGCTCTATAGGTTTATGTCACACGTACGGAGGCAGTCAAACTGCATGACCATGATTAGTCAGTATGCTATCAATTGTGTTGATATCTATTCTGGAGAAGAATTAACTACTAAGTCATTTTTGCTCACGGTCTCATCAGACACTATAAGCCTTCCTGCAAAGCTATATCATGCCTGTTTTTACTATGCAAGTTGACAATGGTCTGTCAACCTATAGACAGTGAGAGGGAGAATTATCTATAACAATTACTGGCTGAGGTGGAAAGTTGTAAGTAAGTTTCTTGGTTTCCCACTTGTTGCGTTCATTTGTCCATGGTAGTCTCCTGCTTGAAGTCCAGCCGAAATAAGTGAAATGCTGCCAGCCTGGCCAGGCTAGCAGCAGGTAGCAGTAATGGTCTGACAAATACCTGAAGCTGTATGTGCAGTTTTGAGCTCCTGATGATGGACGGAAAAACCGTCTGAAACATGTAGTGCGTCTTACAGAAAGAAATAAATTGAGAAAAGCTGCATCTTGTTGGTTGTACTCTGAGAATAAATTAGCGATGCATGCACCTATGAATGTTAAATCTGCGAAATGTTAAGTTGCTATCTGTCTATGTCGTGTACGTGTAAAGCGTCAAGTGTCCATTATCCCAATACTCCTGTACTTCCTTCAGGTACCATGACCTCCAGGTCATGTCTGCTCTCTCTACCAGAATTTTCCTATTCAACTGGCATTTCCTCCACATAATTCCTACACTATTTGTGTTTCTGATAACACATTCATCAAAGTCATCCACAAATACAACATTAGGACTGCACTTCTGCCTCTTCTTGCCTGGGGTTTTCAGAAGTTATTGTGGACTTGCAGCATTTCTCTCCCTGCATTTTCTCTAAATCCTTCAAATGGTTAACCAAAATATCCATGTGTACATGACTGTCCTTCAACAGTAATTTCTGCCCTGCTTCCTTGTCACGTGTCTCAGTAACATTTGCTACAACTTCCATGCCCTTAGGGTGAATAGTTTTATGCTGTGGAGGAGACAAAGTATTATACACTCTACACAAACACAAGTTAAATACAAACATACCAAAATATACAATAACACACTAAATATTTACAAAAGTAATTTGTACATACACACACACACACACAGTAAAGACAAGCAACACTGCACAGTTCATCATGTTTAGATCACCTAAATGCTACAGAAATCTCCAAATGTTCTAGTGGCCATTGTATTTGGGACTGGTATTTTCCACTCCCACTCAATGCCATAAAACGGGTACCAGCCTAGTGCCATAAAATGGGTACCAGCCCCATACCCTGATCCTCCCCGTTGCTTGTTCCTTTCCCCACTTCCTCAACCAACAAGTTCCAACTTACCAGAACCAGACAGTACATAACTGTGAAGGCAGAGTCTAAACAGTGAGTTACTCACACTACCTACAAAATGGTTGCTTCTGTTTCAAATGTTAGAAACTGCCAAATTACGTTTGTATAATGTTTGGTCAAATAACATTCAACAACACTCATGTTCCCACAACTAGCAGTAATATTACAAGGACATGTATAGTGCTCGTATAGTGAAGGAAAGAAGCTACAGCTGTTTACTCCAACTCTCCAACACCATGCCACACATCTGCACCTTCTGCTCAGTATCCCTTGACTGAAACACGTTCCGTGTGTCAAAACGTCCTTCAGGCATATCATACCTCTGAACACTGGTGTATTACACCATGCACCAAACATCAGCAGCTCTACTAAACCTACAGTGTCAAGTGTTACAAAATATCCACCTTACAGAAATTGCTATATGTGACAGCCTGTGACATCGGCATTGCATTCTTTTTCCTACATTTGATGACCTTCAGAGTATACAAATATTAACATGTATTCACCCAGGTAAGAAGCATAGCTCACTAGGAAAGGGCAGTACTGAATGATTCATAGTGATGAATTCTTATCCAACAGCAGAATGTGACCATCAAATACAGCAATCCAATTTTCTTTCCAATTTTCCTTCAAATAATGCGACAGAATTAAACTCTTCAAACAGTGGCAACCTAAAAAAACAATCACACACACTGTCAATTGGATGACACCAACCAAACAGTAGTACTCAAATAGTGGCACCTGAACCACTGCAACCAAATAAAGCTACTTTATTAATGTCAACAAAATAGTTACCAAAAATAAGTAATCTGGTATATTATGAGATGATACAAAACACATGCATTTATCAGTCCCATATCACTTTTTTAACTTCAGTCAGCATTGGTTTGTGGACCCAGACACTGTTTTTACCTCTATAAATCAACAGAGCTCAAGCAGTATACAGCAATTTTATGGGTGTGTTTGATTACAAGGTGAGCCAGGACAGCTGTCACTGCAGAATCTCACTGAACTGGAAAACGAGAATATATTACAAGGTGCAAGTCAAAAGTTCCCAGACTGAGGGAATGTAACACTTTTAGGCTCAAATTAGTTACAGTTTAGTATTGTCTCATTCAAAGGGATCCCTTTGTGGTTTAAACACATTACCCAGTGTCTCCCCCACAGCTGGAAACACCTCTGAAACTCCTGTTTTGTGACATGCTCCAGTGCTGCCTGTGACTGAGCTTTGTCTTCAGGATATCCTTGAATCTTCATCCCTTTAACAATGTTTCTATTTTTGTGAACCAGAATAAGCCATGAAGACTGGGATGGAGAAGTAGAGAGGCCAGATACCACCACCATCTTTTTTTGGTTAGGCACCGGAAAATGCTGTGAATCCGTGTGGCATGGTGTATTGTCATGATGCAGCAGCCAATCCTGTGTACGCCACTTGTCGGACATTTTCTCCCAGCAGCTTCCATAAAAACCCTTAGTACTCCTATGCAGAACTGTTGATTCACAGGCTGACAATGAAGAAAAAACTCCTTCTGAAGACCTGCCTCACTGTTCAAGAAAACAGAAAGCACGATCCTGAAGTCTGACTTCATCTGCCTCAACTCTCTTGGATGACAAGAAGATGACACTTCCACTGGGAAGACTGCTGCTTTGCTCCTGGGTCATAACCATAAACCCAGCTTTCATCTCCTGCTCTAAATTTGGAATGGAAGTCTCTTTCCTATTTGCTCTGTTCTTGTAGGCCCTTGCACACAGCAAGCTGGTTTTGTTTCCGGTCATCTTTCAGCAGATGGGCACAAATTCTGCAGTAATCTGCCTCAAATTTTTGGTTCATATGTCATGATGTATTATATGATGTGCCTAGAATGTTGCAAACATAATCAAATATATGCGCTCCTCATAACCAACTTGATGCATATTTTCCACATTTTCATCAGTCTGACTTAATGATGGAGGACGTGAACATTCAAAACCCTAGCCGAAGTATGGTGACCTGAAAAATGAATACCATTCGATGTTTGTATCCTACTCATGATGTCATCATAAAAGGCTCTTTATAAGCGTTCTCCAAGTCTCAGAAGCTACTTTCTTAAGACTAAAACAAAACTTGTAGCAAACTCTCTGCTCCTTAAAGGTCTGCCACTTCACTAAACTATAACGGTCAGAGAAAGCACTCAACACAAACACATTTAAACGTAAACTGCAGAAAACACAACATTAAATTACACTGACACTCACCACACAAATTCACAATAAATTAATTCAAAGGTACCTACTACCACAAAGCTGCCTTATATCCGGTTAGCACTGTAAGTGATCAGTCCAAAAACTTTTGGCTGGCACCTCATATAGGAGGTAATATGAAACAGCTGCTAAGCCAGTAATATGGCCACCTAGACAAGACAGCCAGGTAAGCAAGACTAGCGCAGTTAGTACAGTGACTGACTAGAAGTGGATACAGAATTTAATTATAAAAGGTAAGCCCAAACAGCTAACTTAATTTAGTGACTTGCTACAGACCGGATGACTGAAGTTTCATTAAAAGAAGTCAGCTACGGTAGCTCTGTACAATGACCGGCTACAGAATGCACCAGCAGTATTCAAGTATACAAAACATGCCAGTGTATATGACTAGTGGCTGGGCACCTGTGCTTCAAGTGTAAGAAATTACCCATAGCAGCTCAGTTAGTCATGACCAGCAACTGGCTTGATGTGCGTGAACTGATAAGACACAAAGCAGGATAGTGCAATCAGAATACGGACTGGGTAGGGTAGTGCAATGAATATTTGGCCTGCGTGCTCACAGGATGACTGGTATTCCACTCCTAGCAGGAGTGGCGACTTTTACTTTCAGTACTGCACCCAGACAAACACTGGGACTCATCCAAAATCCACAATCCATAGTTTACAACTCCATGGTGCTACACTCCCATTCCCTCATATGTTCCAGAGTATGAAGTTTAATAAAGCATAAGAACAAGTTTACTTCTTGTAAATACAAACGACATTAACCACACTTGACTGTAGACTGCAAGCAAAATATCATAACCAATGAATCCATACCAACATTTGAAAAGGAAATAATGACATCATTTCCATGACTTGGTGTTCACGTATTAAAATGCTCCCCCAATAGACAGCACAGAATCAAGAAGGCAAAAATTATACCAGGAACACATCATCAAAATGACACATTCTCAAGAGTACTCCTTGCTCAGGGTGGATCCTGTTCATACATTTTGTCACCACACTATGTCCACAAAAATCACAATCGATGATACAACTTTTAGCTCTGGAATAATTAGAAAAAGAAACATGAAAGAAAGCAAACGAAAACATCCTTCCTGTTTTTCATTTAAGTTAAAATGTCTTATTCCTAACTCTTAACATTCTGAGGCTATCAGCTATGTCACATGAGGGTCATAAACCAATGTTTTGGAGACCTGATCTACTGCCAACATCAAGGTCAATCCAGTAAGAAACCCCAAATCACTGAAATGTATATACTGCCTAAATATCAATCTATTCATCATTGCCTAGTTCACAACAGCTCACGGGTCAACAAGGAGGTAGGAAAGTGAGACCAGAATGTGATCAGTTTGTTCAGCCTCACAAAGTCTTACCTGATCTGAGTTCAAACCAGGACACATAAGGTCTTCAGTCTTTGTGTATTCTCAATTGTAAGTTAATATGTACTGTGTTCTCTCATAAGGGCCTTCTTCCCACCGTCCATCTTGATCCTCCAGAAACCTGACCTCCTTGTCCCAGCTTTGTATAAGTGATGATGGGTTTCCATGCCTGGTATCCTAGAGGAGAAATTTTTTTGTAATGGCATTACTATGTGGCTGTGGTTAAACATGACAGTTTGGACAAAGCACCATTAAATGATGAAGCTCTAAGTGACAGAAAAATCTCTATTGTGGGAGCAGGTTTACATCATACAAAGTGTATCTTTTATCATGTCCCTGCGAACAGAAGTTGCCAGGTGATATCCCAGAGGATGCAAACTTGTTATGCAATAAAAGTGCTGTGGGTAATTGTTTAATATACACCTGTCATCTCTGTTTTCATATTGAAATGTAACACACTTTATATGCCTTGCCGACAGATACTTCACCAAGCACAACACAATGTCATCCTCAGCAGGAAAATGGATTCCGATTCCGCGGGGACTTAAGACGCTATAGTGAGTCTAGCTGATCGCGGCTAAAACATCTAGTTAAGTTACAAAATACCATGTGCAGCGAATGAACAAGGTATGCGTGGCGGACACCAGTAACCGAAATAAAACCATCTTATCCTTTTAATTTTTTGACAAGAATGAGGCAATGTAACCTGCATTGGTGAAAAATGAAAATATGAGCTCGAATATAAGGTTCACGAAAAATGTTATCTGACAACCTCGGAGTGAAAAGTGATTCAATGACGTGGCTGGCATGTCGGAACGGTAAGAACCTGAACAAGACAAATTTTAGGTTAATGTCACATTAACTTCATATAACCGAAAACATATTCTGCACTTTTATCGCCCAAAGCATACGATAGTCCCCAACTCTGAAACGAATTCATGAGGGTTACTAAGCATTTCTTGCAAAGTATTTTCAGATAGTTTAACGTACATGTGACACATTTCTGTACCATCTTATGTGGATTAAATGCGTATATTTGTCTCCCGTAACATTTTTCACGTTCATGTAAGTATAATGATTTGCACTTCGAGAATCCTACGACAGCAAAAACGAACATTTAAGCAATATATTCCAATACATCACCCACCTCCACTTTCTGTACAAACATGGCGGCACTTTTCAAGCACGTGTACGATCTGTGATCACAGACATCCGAACCAGCTACTGGCATACATGGTTACTCACGTCAACGAATTATCTTCCCCAACAACAGGAATATCCACGGCTCTCCTTTCAGGCGAAGTATGTTAGTTCTGACCGTCTGCCATACGTAACGCTCCTTTCTCGGGACTGTATTAAAGCAGGTCTGCCGCAGTTGGCGCTGCTGTTTCCCATTCCCCAGCATACCCTCCACACATTAGTGTTCATACAAAAAGTGTTTATTTTTAACATCTATGGCGGATATACATGTTACATATGTAATTCGAACCTACGAGCGGCGCCACAAGTCCAAGCCGTACGTTTGTTCCACGACGCTCGGTCGCGCAACGCTGGGCCCCAACGATGTTCCTACTAAGTAGATTCTCGCATTCCTGTTCAGCGATCCCAACGTCGGCGTTCATGTCTTGAAGGACGTGGGGCTAATTCGAAACAGTATGGTGCGCTATACGTGCGTATACCAAACGTCCCGGTGCGTCAATACAAATCGGAAGGACGGTTACCGATGACGATGTCGGAGGTTCACATCTGCTTCCGTATGCTCTGCTTCCATGTCAATCAGGCACGGTTCATGGTTTCCGCTGAAAATTTCATGAAGGTTTTGTGCCTCAGGCACGATGTAGTTCACTCATACGAACATGACCGAGAGCACGTGGTGGCATGTGAAGGCATTCCTCAATCCCTACAACAGGATGGGGGACTATATCTACCAGCTGGCCCACTATGTGTTTGCGGCGGGGTGCCGATCCAACAACGTGGACCTGTTCACCAAGTTCATCGGCATCGTTGCAACCGTTGACTGTAAACTAGATAAACTGTGGACTGTAGCGCCTCACCTACCCACAAACGGTCAAGTTACTACGTAACTCACCGTCGCCCCTTTCCACACTTCAGACCACTCGATAACCACGAAAAGTCAGTTCGTACTTGCACATCACCACGGATGACGTGGCGCTGTCATTCGTGGTCCACTGCGAGCGTTCCGCCGCTAAAATTCCTAACTATCGTACCACATTCGAAAGGAGTTTGGAGTGCAAAGTACTCACAAGAGTAATCGGTGCTTGACCAGGTGACGATCTCAACGCAAAAAGATGGCTGATACTATGCACGGCTTGGAAATGGATGTGGAGGAAATAATCACGACTGATGAGTGAGTTTGATAATAATAATATTTATTTACTGGAATTAGATTGTTACCCGGTGGCAGTGGTTATTTTACGTGAAAACAAAACATGAAATTGGTTACTACTAGATTTAAGTCGGGAGGGCTACATGAAAAGCATGTAGTGGCAATTTGGAATCTTGGGAATCATCTCAGCATTTTCTTATAGACACAGCGAAACCAAGAAAAACCTGTGTCGAGATGCATTACATTGTATGTTGTATGTATGCGCACCATTAGTGGTTATAAAGTAATATTCACATGAATTATCTTTCGCTGATGGGTTCTTAATACGCGCCTGCAGAACGATGGGAAGAGACAGGAAATTCAGAATTGCTGTCCACGTTTAACGTAGTATCTTTCAAAAGCAGTTAATATCGACAGAAATGTTGTATTCACAATGCTAGATTGATCTTGGTATTGTACATCTTTCGTGCAATAGATATACGTAAGTTTTGTTAACAACAAATTGCAGAACAAATTTCGCTGATCTACAAAAATGTTGGAGTAGTTTCCCATATATGTGGGTGAGTGAAATTTGTTGGTAATAAAAAATTTATTTAACTTAAAATGATCGTTGATTCTTATTACTAGTTGCGAGTAGTTGGTTGGATTGTTTAGTGGTAAAGAGTAACTGAAGGAAGAGTTTGTTTCTTAAATATGCTGGATCTCCAGTTTGGGTGCTTTTGTTTACAAGCTTGTTAATTGTATGACAGGGTAATTTGTTATGCTTCTGGATCAGGGATGTGGCATAAATTAATTTATTGTGGAGAGAATCAACTTCATATTTGTAATTTTAAAATTACAATTGATCATTAGAGAATGTGTGTGAAACCCCGGGATCTATACTTGAATCCTTGTTACTTATATAGAACACAGTTTTTGAATCGCTGCTGGGCGCAGTCTGAATTGCTGCTGGCACTGACTTTGTCAGTTCAGGGTTAACGTTTTGGGAGGTGACTGCTTTGATTCTGGGTTAGGAACTTGTGGATTTCTTTATTCTGCATAAACACAGCAAGTAATACAGTGCTATAAAATTACTGACTACACTAAGAATAAATACCATTTATTCCTTTTTTGTAAAGTAATCATGTGTGCAGTCATTTTTAGGATTTCTAGGAACCAAGTTTCTTTTTCAAAATTCTTTGTGTGAGCTGTGATTATTTGTTGTTCCATATGTTTAAGCCTGAACACTAAGCTTTTAAAGCCTAGCAGTTACTTAATGTACCATCAGGTTTAACATTCAAAAGTTTGATATTGTGCTGACACTGTGTTCATGTGTTATGTATGATATCAGAACAAATAGTGACTTTCACCTTATACAGCATTAACCGGTAGATTTTATATAACTGAGGTTTAGAATGTTTACTTTGTGGTATGTACTTAGTCCTTATGTAAAACAGACATCTCTCAACTTTAAAGTGTTAAAATTGGAGGTAGAGTCCATTTGAAATGTGATGGCACACAGTGACGCACGGGAGGGGAAGTGAAGGGGAAACTGGCGAATGGAGTGGGTAGTCAGTACCCTTCACACTACCTCGGAACATGGTGTATCCAGCATTACTACCGCTGATGCGCACACCTCGACTGCCGGTAGTCGACTGAACTGACGCCTCCGCCGATTTAAATGGATTTGTCCATTTCGCCAAAAGACGAAATCTGGTTTCTGCGTGTGTGCCATTACATTTCAGATGCAGTCTACTAATTGACCAGGTTTCGTGAAGCTTACTGTGATGATGATTATACCATTGTAGAGTTGATCACCGTGGTACTTTATATGAATACCAGCTTGTACTTCATTGTGTTAAGAACTAATACCATGGAGCAGAGTCCTTCCTGCACATCTGATATCTACCAAGCTGGGAAATGAATTCCCTTTCTTTATCGAACCAGTGGGTCCATTTCCAGTTCACAGGAACCAGTGTTAGACCTGTGCTACATGAATTGTGTTTAATACCAGTTCTGACCCTTCAGAGACAAGTGGTAACTCACCTGCTGTAACATAAATTGCATTATCCTCAGAATGAAGTATGAGTTTCTTGTGATTCTGATAATAAACAGCAACTGTTTCTGTAAGCAGTGTTAACTACTTCTGTAATGGAGACACATTGTACTCTGTGGTATATGAACTGAAATTTTATATGTATTCTAGGTGAAAACCAGTCTTCAAAGGACTAATATTATCTTAAGGAGCAGGGATTTTTGTCTTTGTCATAATGCAAAGACAAACTTCATGCTCACTTCAGGAATGATTACAAGAGATCTTTTTCTGGAGGTAGAGTGGTTGGGGTGTGAAGCATGCCAGTCCCATCCAGTGCTGCTGTCTTGAATGTGTGAAGCTTACTTTTATGTCCCCTGTATGTGTATGTTTTTATGATATGGTGCTTAGACACAGAGGCATACTTACATTTTGTTTTTAAGGAGATTGTGCATTTTGGTAACATGGCATATATGTGGTTAGACAGATATTGTATGTTCATATTTTTATTTCAGACTGGCAGAACTGAAGAAGGAAAGTGGGAATCAGCTATATAAAATTAAGAAATATAAGCAGGCACTTCCATTCTATACAGAAGCCATTGGTAACTAAGCATTGAAGTGTTTTATGTTGATAAGTTCTCTGTGTTTGAGGCCTGATTATGTGGCTTGTACTTAAGTTTAATTAATACCTACTTACATAAACTTTTGCACTAATTCTTGTGACTAATAAATGCATTGGTGTTGTATGTCATGAGTATTATTGTTCTTTTCTGTGCCAATTCTGAGGTAGTAAGAGAGTTTTAAAGTGAGCCGTATGTAATGATTTGTAATGAACTTCCAACCACTGATGCTATCTTAAATGTGCTAACTTAGCAAAAATTTATAACTTGGTAGCTAAATGAGTGGCCCACAGGCCAGATTCAGGTGATGGTACTCTTCATGTGGCCTTTTTAATGCATTGGTACGTTACTTAGAGCTAAGGTCATCCCAGGAGTATGTGAAATTGGATTGAACACAACTGGCCTTACAATTTAGTATCGCTGTATTTCATTTATGATCTCTGAGCATCCTAAAGCAGTACCAAGTTAAGCAGAAACAACTTATTTTTAATATCCTGTATAGAAGACATAATTTAATAAATACAATGGGATGACTTTTACTCCAATAAGCATCTTATATTTTTATTTAAATGAAGTTGATTTATAATGTAGAATTTTTCATGAGAAGTGGATATATGAATATATTTTGTTAGAATGACTGGAAGAACTTCATGTTTAATTTGTAAATGTGTTTTTGTCATGGCAAATTGTAACAATCCTAGACATTGTAGTTGGAAGCACATAGAAAAGCTTTGTTGGTGCTGTGAGAAGTCAAAATTCGGCAGCTTGGGAACAGGCATTTGAGTCATATTGGAATGTTTATGGTTGACAGTCTTAGGTTCATCTCTCTCTATTTTGGAAGAAAAGTTTTTGTGTTGCGGACGTGTAGTTTAAACAAAGAAAACTTTTTTCCAGTGGGGAATCCATATAAGTCATTGTCTGCAATACATACTGCAGGAGATTTGTTCAGTGAAGGAACCACCTTGTAATCCTGTAAGTGTCTTGTGCAACAATTACTTGATGATTTGAAGATTCAAGTAGTGACATGTTTTATCAGCTCAGGAGAAAAACAAGATTTTATAGTGTTTGTATCTGAATAGAATAGATTGCAGTAGTAAGTGGGTTCAATCCCTTTTGGTCCTGGTGCACTTAGGCCTTTTTGATAGGCCCTTTATGCCCCTTAAACTGATGTCCATGTCATGAGAGCCCTGTTCCTTTAATAGTTTCAGATTGCCCCTAGCTTAGACTTTAAACATCTTCAGGGTCCAAGAAAAAGGAACCCAAATAGGTATGTTTGTCACCAATGCTTGACACACACGTGAAGCATGAGCTGAGGTTTCCTCCTCTGCCCCATGCCTCTTACATAAGAGACTGTCAATCACCCCTCTTATGTAGAGAAGACTTCTCAGGGTGTTGTGTCCAGTAGGGAGACTGGTAACCCTGGATTGTATCCTGTTAAAGAACAGTAGCCTAGTCCAATAAACATATTGGCCGAGCCCACCCTTGCTAAGTGCCTGAGGTTCCACTTATGGACCCCTATAAAAGAAATGCTCCATTTCCAGAGCCTTCCATTACATGTCTCTCAGAGTCCTCAGTTTAGGTGCCCTCTCTCCACGTTTCCTCACAGAGCCTTTATAAGGAGAGAGATGCTGCATTGCAATAACCTTCCTTGACATGTCGTACGTAGCTTGCAGAGTTCCCAATAAAGGAGCCCTCCCTCCAGGTTCCCCTCACAGAGCTCCCATAAAGAGAGAGACTCCATTTTCACAGTGCTCTTTTACTGTCTGTCAAAGTCACTGGTAAATGAACCTACCTCCAGGCTCCCCAATGGGGCCCCTATAGAGAGAGGTGCCCATTTCCAGAGTGTTTCTTTTACATATCCTTCAGGGTCCCCAGTAAAGGAGGTATTTCTTCCTGAGTTACTGTTTGTTGTCCACAGCATAACAAAATCTTTTGACTTAGAACTGTGTAGTCTTAAATTTTTTGTTTGGCATAACGACTGGGGAGATTTGTGTGTGAGTGAGTGAGTGAGTGAAGGAACTTGAACTCTGTTGTACAAACCTAGTTGGGGTGACAGAAGACAACATTTCTTAGGGGCCCTGACCTGTTTTCTTATTGACTAAATTGGTTGTGATGTCTAATTTATATGACCTACTTTAGACAGCATTGTCTGAGTTGGGACTATAATATTGAAAAGAATGTTAAGGAAGTAGGTTGGGAAGGATTCTGCTGCAAGGAGTTGATTTTTAGTATTGCCATTTTAATTTCTCATATGTGACAGTTTATGTATATGTCTGTGTGTGTGTAGGCCACATTTGTAGCAGGCATATTGGGGCTGCAGAATAAATGTAATATCATGTAACTACTGTAATTTTTTTTTTTTTGATATGAAGTTTTCATGGCAGTTTTGGGATCTGATACTGTCTTTGGGTGAGTAGTTGGAAGGATTGTAGTGTGTTCATCCTTGGGGTCAAGCAGCCCAACAAAAATTGAGAGTGATCTTGAAGATTGAAGTGTGAGGAACTACTCCATGTGACGCAGTGTCACATCTAAGAAGACTGGGAGCTTCAGTGTGAATTTTTTCTATATGTATGTTAATGTTTTTGGCTGTTCATACATGCATATTGTTTTGTGTTAATATTTTTGTAAGGTATGGTCTCAGTAGTTTCTAGGACTCTGACATTCTGAAATCCTGTAGCATAAGTAAATAGCAGCTTTGCAGCAACAGATTTTATTGTTGTTAGGAAATTGTTTCAGAGCTGTGTCCTGACTCATCAGCGTACTATGGAAATCGTTCTGCTTGCTACATGATGCTACATCAATACAGGGATGCTCTAGACGATGCTAGAAAATCAGTAGCTCTAGATAGCAGCTACATAAAGGTATACTAATACGTCTGTTAATTCTGTTCTTGTATTTGAAAGTACATTGCCTGTGTTGTGTTTCCTGTCATTCACTTCTTCAGGTTTATGATCCTGATGTTATAAGAACTTTGTTAACTATTTTGCCAAATGGTATAATGTTGTTCACAGTACTGCTGCTTTGTGTTGATGAAATGACTTAGAATTTTGACCCAGTGACCAATTAAACCCCCAGTAGTCTTATGGTTAGGGATCCACAAATTTTCCAAAAATTTAGGAGTGACTACCAAATTCCCAGTGCCAGAGGGGTGACTTGAAGCAAGTACCATGCCAAGAACCCACATTTTGTAGATACCTGTGGAAATCACTGTTATATGGCACTTTTTTGCTTGTTGCGTGTGAACTGACACACACTTTTGTACAGAAGGAAAAAGAAGGTGTGGTAATTGTGCTGAAAATGTTAGGCACCACTGTACCAAATTTTCTTATCTGGGTGACCAAGCCCCTGGGCTTTGTATGCACGTATGGTTACTATTTCCATTGCAGACACCATACACACAATGGTTGTGAGTATATTTCTGATATGTAAATGTTAAAAGACATTTTGAATAACGCCTTTTTTCATCAAAACACAACCAAACCAGCTGAGATTGACATGTGGACTGAAACTCTACAGCAGTTCAAACTTGTAATGCTGGCACACAACATGATCAAGGTTTCAGTTCACTGAGCTTGATAATGCGGTCAAATTGGGCTGTGGTAGGACATATTTTGTACAGTTTGTATAGAACATGTTCATGAACTGCAGCCAGCTCATAGTGGATTAGTCTGTGGTTTGTGTTTTGTGTGTTTGTGCATATGTGTGTGTGTGGTGGAGAGGGAGAGGGGAGTGGGGCCAGCAGGGTGGTGACTTGCTATGGGCTTAAGAATCCAGGGTTCAAACCCCTGTGGAGGAAGTATTTTCTGTACCCACCCAGCTTCCTGTACAATATGTATGGCATCTCTTTCCCAGGTTAAAGCAGCCAGGATGTGGCATTGACTACCCACCCCCATCCAGTGCTGTGGTCAAGTATGGGTAGAGCTGTACCTCTGCCTCCTGTGTATGTGTGTGTGTGTGTGTGTGTGTGGTGAGAGAGAGAAAGACAGAGAGCAATAAGAATGTGGATCATCTGTAGTTGTTAAGAACTGTACCAGAAGATGGCGGCAATAAATGGCTGTCCTATTGTTGTATTGCATTTGCGCTGTTTGTTGGAAATGTTATCTGTGGAAACTGTAGCTGGAGTTATGATTTTTCAAATTTTTTAGTTGAGTCTTCAGGAGAAATTTCACTAGACCTTGTTCAACGTTCAGTTTAGACCACTTAGCTACATAGAAAAGTCACTGTAGCTGCTGTCCTGCAAACATTGGATTTACCCAATATTTGGAGTTGCCAGAGGAATGCTGGTGTA
>Ga0123352_10003361_pt1 | contig 23083 bp, 11 predicted proteins | sample TergutLab28metaG_FD_89700 | JGI IMG/M metagenome (GOLD analysis project Ga0123352, IMG submission 89700) | Labiotermes labralis P1 segment gut microbial communities from Petit-Saut dam, French Guiana - Lab288 P1 | ecosystem: Host-associated > Arthropoda: Insects > Digestive system > Gut ...
CAACATGTTTTTCATAATCTTGGTAATTAACCAACTTAATGCACAAATTCTTGTTTTATAATAAGTTTATTACATGCCTCTACATGTTTCGAGCACATTGTGCTCGAAACATGTAGAGGCATGTAATAAACTTATTATAAAACAAGAATTTGTGCATTAAGTTGGTTAATTACCAAGATTATACTGAGATGCAGGGTCAGAAAAATATAAAAAAATGTTGTTCATAATTGCAAACACCTTAAAATTCTTTACGTTTCATCACATGAAAATAATTTATTCTGTCTTGACCATTTTCCCAGTGCATCAAAAAATTTACGTGCACTGAAACAGAGTGAAGAATCGAATGTTTCCTGTCTACATAGTAAAACTACACACACACACACACACACACACACACACACAAGGTTGTGGTTTGATTTTGCACAAATTTGCGAACGGCGATTTACAAAGGAGAAGCAATGGCAGAGAAACACGCAATTTCGGAGCCAGCCATCTCCTGCACACCCCCACGAACAACACCCCCCCCCCTTACCCTGATCAAGATGCGTGAAGTAATGCCACTCGACCATACCGACAGGCGTACTACTAACTCATGTAATTTATGGGACACTGAAAACCAATAACATTTCTCCTATCCACGGTTTGAATGTATACACACACCATGCAGAAGCATTTGCTGCGCTCCGGAGGGCTCTAGTAAAGGGCAGGTAGCGATCATATGGACTGAATGATGATTTCATCACTCGTCTTTGAATGACATGCCGATCCGCAATTCCAGATTTAATTTCGATTAATTACGAATGTCTCGCCATTTAGGATTATGTTCAAACTACTGAAATTTCATAGGTAGGCCTAAATGATCTGAAGATCTTGAATCAAAATTATTTGTATTTTGTAGTCTTCCTCAGTGAATCCCGGCAAATTGTTGGGTATTAGCCCTTAACTAGGCACAAAGTGTATCCTTCTGCTTCCTTCCTGATTCAGCATTCACTAACCATCTGATCACTATTTACTGGAATGCATTCAGTTGTGTGTGTGGAATGTTCAAAAACACATCGTTTACTATCCGTCGAACACAACTACATTTATTTATAAACAGCTACATATTTTGGTCGTTTGCTACCATCTTCGGGCCAACAAAGCAATATTTTAAAAAAAGATGAATGGTGTGCATCCACTAGGTTAAAGAAAGAGCAGATTTTCGTACACAAAGAATAATTATTACGTAGACGCGTACAATTGTAACTGCTTTAAAAACAAACCATATTATTACTGTTTAATCAATAATATATTGTATTTATATACACAATTTTAGTCAAAACTTGAATAACCCTGTACTCCTGATACCATAACATATGTATGATTATTGTGACCTATTTTATTGCTCCATGTTTTAACTAATTATTGGCGTCAGTTTTCTGAAGATGGCATGATAATAACGCCGAAACTTGTAAGATATGCTTAAATCATGGTAGGCATAAATTATAAAATTGTGCATTTTTCGGTTTTACATAAGTTTTTACTAAGTCAACGCAAACTTTGGAGTAAGCTGAACCCAGGCACTAGGTGAACAGTGGTCAGGGATATGTGTGTGTGTGTGTGTGTTATTTATTGGAATGTGCATCATTGTGATAACCGAAAAATAAAAAAACCAACTAAATGCCACTTATTATTTTATGTAATTCTTATAGGCTCAACATGTTTCGGGCATTACTATGCCCGAAACATGTTGAGCTGCAGCTTGCAGCCCGAACACTACTCCAGCCTAACCGCACCTAACCTCCAACATACAGCAAACCAAGAACGACAAGACCAATGTGTTAATTAACATTATAGTTGCGAGCTCCTGATGTTGGGCATAGTAGTGCCCGAAACATGTTGAGCCTATAAGAAGTACAATAAAATAATAAGTGGCATCTAGTTGGTTTTTTATTCTTCATATATATATATATTTATTTATTTATTTATTTATTTACGTGTGTGTGTGTGTGTGTGTGTTAGTGTATTTCCATATTCCCTTGACTTTTCCATGCTATCAGTTACACGGCCTAAAAATATGACCGTGTACTATGTATGCTGTGATTTTCGACAGAGAGGTTACTACATCCGCTGGTGCTTCAGCCTTTCTCATACACTCTTTGAGTGCACTTGGTGTTGTGAAGGGTATCTTGTACACCCTGCAGACAGACCTACACTACACGTCCAACAGACAGACAGACAGACAGACAGACAGACAGACACACTGACTAGCAGGTTAATATTTCCGTAATGAGGCCGCTACAGTCATGTAAGCCATAAAACAAGCGAAAGCCTGCAGGTCCCTCGTCTCTGTTATCCAGTCAGCATACACCCCAGGGGACAGAACATGTTTGAAGGTAATATGAAGGAAAAAAGAGAGAGAAATACAAAAATACAAAATACAAACTTTGTTTCAGTTAGAAAGTTTTTCGCAAAGTACCAACAGAACATAAAACACACGTTAAAATGATATTCATTCCGCCGGGGATTAAATAACAAGTCCTTTTTACAATTTTTGGACATATTTGTTGTCAAAACTTTGCTTTATTCTTCTGTTACAAGGAAATATAGAACATTCAACCTGTGAAATCAATATGGAAATGATCTGATCTGCTAACAGGAAAATTCGTGAGGAATGAGGAAGTGTAAATCATTCAAGATTTTGGTAACTGTGCGATTTTCAGCAATCGCCACAAAAAGGGAGGGACGATAGTCGTTGTTGACGTCACAAAAACATCAAACTTCCAAAATGTACAAAAGAAAGTAAATACTTCAAAATATAACGTCACGGTGCAGAAGTTTGGAACTGTTCTGCTGATGTTCTGATGGAAGCCATCCCGTTGTGTTTCACAACGATAAAGTAATGAATTCAGTCAAAACACAACATTTATTAATAACCAACACTATAAACTTGGCGACATGTTTCGGTTCATCGAACGATATTCAGGCCAATTCTTAAAACACAGTAATGTGCAGACCCCTTGAATGTACCATTACTATGTTTTAAGAATTGGCCTGAAGATAGTTCGATGAACCGAAACATGTCGCCAAGTATATAGTGTTGAATATTAGTACGATGTATTTTGACTGAATTGATTATTTTATCATTGTTCTGCCGACATTTGTTTAATTGACGGAATTAGTTATGGATGCCGGCCTGACTTCTAATTTTTTTAAATCTGGAAGCTCAGTACGTCCCTGCATAATTGTTTAAGTTATAGTCATAGCGCTAGAGGCCGCAATGGATAATTCTTGGCAGGGCAGTGGAATGGCGTAAAGCAGAAGCAGTCTACACGTCGGAAAGAGGCTGCTGCATTTGGGCCCGTACTGTGCTCAGCTTCAAAAGACCTCAATTAATTTATCTTGCATGAGGATATTCAAAATCGGGCTGTAATCTTCCGGGTTTTGACAGTGTTGTGCGTCGACACAGACGTTTCGAAGGAACATGCTGCCTCTGTCAATAGGGCTGAAGCTATTTAATCCAAATGGTAACGACGTCTTCACTTTATGCACTTCAGTACCGACTTGCAATAAATTCTTTCAGTCTTCAAGATAAAGTAAGCTTGTTCTTCCGACACGCTGTCGAGCACCTACAGCCCTATATGGTGTATAACCAAAACGAAAGTGAACAATATCCAAAGTAAAACCGTGGAGACATATCAATTTATTCACTGCCCTCTCACGTTTATCGACAAATGATGAAAACATTTCTTCCGTCATATGAAAGATGTCGAATGTGGGGAAATTACCAAGGAATTTTATATTGTATACGACATGGAGCCATAAAGAAAATGTGCTTCCATTGTATAGTTTTCATATGTTACTGTAATCATTAGACCTGCACTGAGACTACATACTAATACCAGCATAAGAAGTGCTCCATAGCAACGTGTCATAAAGATATTACGAGGGGTGGCCAGTCAGTGAAACAGCGGCATACAGGTAATACTGACCTTAACCGGTTATATTGAATGTGCTGTCTACGTGGCTCTGCAGTTAGAACCCAAGGACGGCGATTCGGAATGAAATCTCGAGGTAGCGATGTAGCTTATACCCGTGTTATTCTCCGCAGGTAGAACCATCCTGACATTCATACTTCGCACCCAAGCAGGTCTAAGAAGCTAAATTATTTTGACAATTTGTAGTTTTTAAAGACGGTGTCAGTAACGCACAGCTGCGTATCATGGAAATGTTGGAAGGAAGTGACTAGTAAATTGGGACGGATTTGGTATTTGTCTGGGAGGGGAGGGGGGGGGCGGAGTAGCCTGGAAGAACGACAACATTCTGTCATGTCAGATCAGTCGGTGGGTTGATCGAGATTCAAAATTCATTGCTTCAGAACTGCTTCTGAAGACAAACGTAAGTCAGGGAACAGCACACGTAACTGCTTTCGAAACATATTATTACATTATTATACCTATCAGAAAATTATGATTGATTGGTTGAACGACTTGGTGATACACAACTTTATTACAATGTTGCAGCAACCTGTGTAAAGCTTACACATGATTAATAAGTATTACACAAATGTACGTCAGCACAATCTATTTATTCTATAGTATGGCTACATGTTTCGACTAGATGTTAGTCATCTTCAGGCCCCTATAATTACTTTACCGGATGCTTTGTCCACTTTGGGATCCCATAGTGTTTACATGTGGAACTTATTTTCTAGAGCTTTTAGAAATTACAGGGTTATTGTTATTTTGCAGGCTGTAATTTCTAAAAGCTCTAGAAAATAAGTTCCACATGTAAACACTATGGGATCCCAAAGTGGACAAAGCATCCGGTAAAGTAATTTTAGGGGCCTGAAGATGACTAACATCTAGTCGAAACATGTAGCCATACTATAGAATAAATAGATTGTGCTGACATACATTTGTGTAATACTTATTGATTTTCAAGCACATCGTGATGCCTTCATTCAGAATATTACATATGATTATTATAAAAATAATTAAAATAAAAAATCTGAAAACAGTTAACGCGGAGTTTAAGCAAATGTTCAAAACTCAACGAACAAATGTCCAAATATCTTAGTCGGTATAAAAATATTAATGAATTAGTTAACATTAATACGTAACCATATAAACCTTTACTATTGCTTTGGTGACTGAAATGTTTTGACGTTTGTTTATTAACAGCGCCGCACAAATGGATATATGAATTACTGACTGAAATATGATAATCTTAAACGTCAGTTCGGACTTTCAGTGTCCGTCTAAGCGATCAGTTTACACATATCAAAATGATATTTTCTCAAATATGGCTTTTTCGGACCGTAAATACTGGATTTTCGGACTACTTCGCTTATATCCCTTTTCATAAGAATAAGTGTATGTTAAGGAGAATATAAAACTCCCCTCCACCCAGTAATTCAAAATATTATTATGACCTCAAAATGCACATAAAAATGTCTAAAATCTGTTTTGACGTGTGCACAATCGCGAATGTAGCTCACAACGTCCATTACCAATAACACCCAAAAGTCTTAAACCCACTCGTACAAACGTCGTTGTTTTCCAAGCTTGCTTTTCTCTAAATGAATATTAACACGTGTACTAATCGCTGAATTTGATAGAAAGATGAACTGGAACAGCAGGAAGGAGAGAATCTGGGGTGAGGCCATCATTTCCTTTGAACTACTCTAGCAGAATTCGATTTTATTATCCCCACTCAACCTTGTATGTGCTGCGGGCAAATTCGACAAAATTTGGTCTGCATGCGGTCAACATGAAATTCAATACACAGAATGAATAACGAGTAAGTATACGTACAGTCATGTCCATATATTACCTGTGTATGTGTCTATACACCATACGCAATAAAATATACGGATAATGAGAAGAAAACTTTATTAAACAGTGCAATTCACAACCAAGGCTAAGGGGTCCCTATTTTTAGCACATTATTATAAAGTAAATTAGTAAAGTAATGTGTGTCTACATACATAAAAAGCTCTCTATATTTCCAAAATTACTTATGAATTTATCTCGTCGTAGAAGAAAAAAGCTAAGAACCCTATTCTCATTTCACACGTCTTTGCGGGCAACAAAATACTGTCGCGGGTAGCATGATGCCCGCGATTTACAGGTTGAGTCTTCCCTGGTCTAGAGATATACAGATATACAGATAACAAGCCCCTGTAGGATAGGACCAGACGGTAACCCAGCAGTGTACCAATCGGAAACCTACCGTCCATTCTACTGCAGCCGATTACTTGGTAGGAGGAAAAGAAATAAATACAAATATTGAGTGCATGTTAATTTCAAATGTAAATTTTTTGGACAGTACTGGGGGGGGGGGGCTTGGTTTAAGTATCAGCTGGGATACTGGGTATTCTGATGGTTTTACTGGTTTTGCTACGTCCGTCACGAAATGTCGGGATAGAACGTCAAATTGCTTGTACACCACAACCTGTTCCTTTCACACCATTTCCAATTCAGGCGACTTTAGTTACAGGTCTACCATTCGACATCGCATGGACTGATTATGACAGGGCCGACATGTGAGCCATAAATAAATAAAGTAGAAATGTGCCTGTACACGCCACGGAGGGGTGTGGAAGAATGGAGGAATTGTTCCACTCAATCTTAATATAGCCACTACAAGGAGGCGAGTGGTCAGCTTCAGGCTCTTACAGCTTTACCCCAGTACATGTTGAGTAGACAGCTGGGAGAATCCCAGGAACGGTCCGAAGGCTTCGGAACATAGGAAATCTAGTAGGTTGGCCCTGGCGGCAATGAAACCAGGATTACTGGGTTGTCCAGCCCACAGCCTTGCCACTAGATCCATTTTGCCATCCCGGCCCCACAAATAAACAAGAAAATAAGAAAATGATGCTATAATCCTAATCATTAAATGCAAGCAAGAAATGTTACTACGATAGGAAACGTGGTCTCTCTCACCAAAGACGCGATGAACAACGTGGCCGTTGTGTCACTGCAGAATAAAGTGCGCACCTTAAACAAAGGAAAATATAACTACTAACTTTGACATCTCGTGGTGCCACGTGACAGGAAGCATGCTACAAATCGAGAGTAACTTCAAACATGGCTCTCAGAGTCTCTGGGTCGCGGTTTGAATTTCTACGTATTATTCTGCTGTTGGCAGGTTCTGACATCTCATGAGGACTAAGTATTTCCACTTCAGAAATTTGAGTTTCCTCATTCCATCCAGTAATGTATTAATTATGAGTAAAAGCTACATCAGAATTCCTACCAATTCAGTGCTTAATGACTGCCGTTTGATTTCTACCATTGACCGACTGCCGTCGAATCTGACGGTTCAACATCATGTCTGTGTTGCCGGTATTAAGGTTCTTTGTGCTTTCCTCGCTGTAGTTCAGAAATGAAAGGTGGCAACTGTGGCACGGACTCGCAGTGCACAAACCCTCCACCACGCCTGTGTACGAGTGGATGCTTCAGTTCTTCGAAGCACAGATATGGGTAAGGCCTTATCACTGACTTCACGTATTTTATCTTTATATTCGAAAATTAATCAGGACTACGTCACAGCTCACTAAGTCCAACAGGCTATCGTACACAAGGTTACTGGTGGCTAAAGTGTGTGGTGCCAGCCTAATTGTACTTTGGATCCACACAAGTATAGGTTGCAAGTTCATATCTGCAAATTCGAAAAATTATATTTAAAAACTGATGCGACTTTGGGACTGTATTTTAAATTTTTATTACAATAATTCCTCAAGTTTTTTATTTCGCTTAACTAACTTCGTAAGCATTTAATTAGAATTGAATTATATCAATATGAATAAGGCTAAGGTCCGAAATTAAGCTGTAATGACGTAGTAGTAACGGCAGCAAGAGTAGCAAGCAACAGCAGAGTAGTAGTAGTAGTAGTAGTAGTAGTAGCAACAGTAGTAGTAGTAATAGCAGTAGCAACAGTAGTAGTAGTAGCAACAGAAGTAGTAGAAGTAATAGCTGTAGAAACAGTAGTATTAGTAGTAGTAGTAGTAGTGGTAGTAGCAGCAGCAGCAGTAGTAGTAGTAGCAGCAACAGCAGTAGTAGTAATAACAGTAGCAACAGCAGTAGTAGTAGTAGTAGTAGTAGTAGTAGTGGTAGTAGCAGTAGCAGTAGTAGTAGTAGTAGTGGTAGTAGCAGTAGCAGTAGCAACAGTAGTAGTAGTAGTAGTAGTAGCAGCAGTAGGAGCAGCAAACACTGAAGTGTACGTATTTCACTTTTCCTTGGGACAAAGTGCCTTTCTACGATCGCTCACGTGTGCTGGCCGCCATCACTCTTGAGACTAAGATACATAAATAATATCTTAGCTGACGCGAGTTGAGAGGCGCTGGCAGTAACAGTGACCAAAAGTAATTGTTTATTGTATGGAGTCTGAACACTTCCACTCGTTAGTACTGGCGTAATGGGAAAACTTGGAACCATATCATTGTGTGGGATTCAAAAATTGAAAAACAGATAAGACAGGTAAGATAGGTTACATTAAGGAACTGCAAGAGGTTCTGAGCAGACCTCAGATCCTACTTTACTGTTGTGCTGATTTATGTCTATAAGCATTATTACTACATTATTACATTCTATTTTTCCCCAAATTTATTATTTATACTCTACAATTTTACATCTGGCGGACATACCGTAAAATGTTTCGCATCGATACCGTGTTTATATACCATGTAAAAACTTACAAACAACAGGCAGTGCGTAAAGTACAGGGTCCGGCAGAAAAACCTGGCGATTTTTAAGTTACAATAACATGAAAAGTATACTGTCTTTTTACGTGAATTTATTACTAAAATTATCTTTATCTCAAAACATTTTAATTACAATATTCACTTCCTGAATGTAGTGTCTGCGAGGTGGCGTCCCTTGTTGTCAGCACATTCCCGCAGGCGGAGGACTTCTGACAAAAGCCTGACGCAATCGTTCGATGTTCTCAGGAGATCTAAGTGAAGGCTCTCTTCCTGGGCGTTTTCTTTTTTCGGCAGACTCTGTTCCTCTGAAGTTTCTCAACCACAACGGTACAGTATTGCGACTAGGGACACTGTCGATCCGATGATAATTGAAGTGCCGACGAAATATTCGCTGAGTCACAACAACAGAATAGAAATACGTCTCCACAGCGAAAGCCCGATGCTGTACAGACCAGAGCTCCATGGCAACTGAAATGCTTTGAGTCTCGCTAGAAGGGCGCTCAAGGACAAATTCCCCACGCCAACGATTCCACTCACAGCTGTATTGCCAAATCGTCAGGTATTTCTGCCGGACCCTGTATGTATAATCTCTCACCGTATCAAATATCGTATTAATCGCTACTTCATGCGATCAAATCGAGAGTTAAAAACCATTTTCACGTAGTATGCATCTCGTTACGTTACATTCTACATACATAAGTCCATGGGACAGAGACTTTCTTGAGAAGTTGATTTTTGAATAACCTCCTCACCTCTCGTAAAAACGAAAGTATAACTAACGTTTTCACAAACTAACCACTTTAACTTGTCCTACGAAATTTTAATTTTAGCAAATTTCCTCACACGTTATTTCTTGAAGATACATTTTTATATAAATCTCACATGTATTCGACGTCTGCTTCACAATGTGACCATTCCAGTCATGCCGATAAGAAGTTTGTACGTCAAATCGAGCGCCTCGCACCGCTGCTGCTGAAGAAGTATAACAAGCCGTCGTGACTAGAAAACTGTTACAGACTTTTCGACGGAACTTCCGTCACTCATTACTTAGCTACCGACACAGCATTGTATTCTAGAAGACTTTAATCTTCGATTATGTTGCTACCTTTTACTATTCAGCATGGATGTGTGCCACCTCCAATAACAACTGTAAATGCAATGTACTGGGGAGCAGAAATATACACATTTCTAAGTGATATAAATCATATACTTTCCAGATTGTAACAGTTGTAAAATGGTCAGGAGAAAGTATTTGAAAATTAATTAAACGACACATATATTAAAAATGTTATAGCTTCCGCCATCGAGTGGCACATGTTTTGGAAGTCGTGTAATTATTAGTTTTGTACTGCGAACATGAATGAGGGAGAGAATGTATGTAATTACTTCAGTAATGACTATAATAAAGTTAAATTCCAGACAAGCTGTAATAATTGTAATTCATTAAAACCCTTTCAAAAACAGAACAATCAAAATTAAACATAAAAGCAATAAAAATGATGCTGTCGTTAAAATTTAAATATCTCATCCCCCCACCCCACCCCCACCCCCTCCCTACGATTCACAACGTTCGTTTGGTCTGTGGAGCAGTCAGACGTAATAAATGCTACTCGTTTTTCCGTATAGAGTTTCATCTATATAAAATAGCGTTCAGTGGTAAAACAGTATTTTCATTGTAGCTGTGCTGACGCCGTGCTGATGACGAACAGAAACATCACAAAGTGTCAAGACAGAGTGTCATAAGGATTAAGAAATGTGTGTCCAAACGGTTTTCGAAACATCACTACTGACCTGAAGAGAATCTACGCTTCTTCACAGACAATAGAAAAGGGGCCAAAACGTTTTGGTGTGTTGTGAAAATCGTTGTATTGTAGGTTGTAACTCCTTGTGGATTGGCACATAATTACCGACGTCTCAAAAGAAATTGTTACCACCTTATTCTTTAGCTAAAAGAAAGAGCTGGCTGTTTCCAATGGTTGGATTTGTCTACGAAACTACACTGCGTCACAGCCCCGAAGACGGCATTCTTCATAGTCACTGCAATGACATTAAATACATAATATTTAAAACGCAAAATAAAATGCTTTTTATTTTGAAAAATGGCCGAAACATGTGGCATGCGTTGAGGAGACAAATAAAATCTGTTGTGGTTGACGGAAACGTTCATCAGTTGTTAACCAGGTGTAGCATAACGGGGAAGAAAAGCACAAAAATTGTCACAGCGACGAAAATATCAATGCACAATGTGACTTACTGAAAACTAATATAAATGCTCATTTTGTTTACTGACGGCACAGTGGATGGAGAGCTATTGGTAGATTTTAAGTCGGTTCAAGCCACGTATGCTGAACCGCCAGCAAAGTAGGTTGATCCAAATAACAGCGCTTGTCAGTGCCTTGAACAAACCGCTGCTAGTACAGGGGAGAACTATAACGGCTAAGTGGAAATTGTATTGGAATAAGAAATTGTGATCAGACAAAGTAAGCGGTTACTGGATTAACTTAAGGGAAAGAGACGATAATATAATTTGAAAGAGAAAAACTCTCTGTGGCGCTTAATTTGGAGGAGGCTATGGACCAGTCGCAAGACAGACTACGCAATGAATAAATGGCCAGACACAAATGGAGTCCGGCTTTGTTTCTGGGATTACCTCAAGTCGCAGGTTTGCTTTTTTAAAATATAAACGTCTGCAGTAACGCAATGGACAATAGTGTAGATCTATCTACACACAAATGCTAAGGGTAGATGAAAGGGAAAAGTCTGCTTGCTACAAACATGTCTTCATACAGACGGTGGACGCAACAGAATAGGGTCTTTAGGCGTGTTCACAAAATTGCCTAGAGCGACTATTAGCTTTGTCATTTCAGTCTGTCTGCATGTCTGCATGAGTCCGTCCGCCCACCCGCATCGAACACCTCTGCTCCCAATCGACGAAATTTAATGATATTTGATATTCGAGTATTTTTCGAAAATCAGTTGAGAAAATTTAACTGTTATTAAAATCTGACGAGAATAAAGGGGACTTTACATGAGCTGTGTACATTTATATCTTGCTGAATTATTCTTAAGGTGTGAAATGTTTCAATCAAAAGACATAGAGAGAATCAAAACAAACATTTTATGTTCAGTAACTTTTCGTCGAAATTCGTGCGATTTATGAGATGATGTCGAAAAATACGGCAGAGCGAGACAGGTCATAGAAGACAGTACGGAGCACGCGCTTTGCATGCTGGATAAATAAGGCTACAGACAAAACACACTCGGTAGATGTAATACGTATTGCTTTTCCACGACAACAATGGGTACGGGAAGGCGCCTCAGCGTTACGTTTATAAGTTTATTGCCCGTCTATTTCGCCCATGTTATCAGGCTTGCCAGACAAACTACACAGTAATTTCACGTCAGCTGAAACTTCCTTTGCTATGCACAACGATCGTAACAGGAATAGCGACATTTGGACTGTTCGACCTAATAACATTCTATGTAACATTTTCATGGTTACCGGTTTTGACGCAATAATGTTAGCAACGGAATAAGGACCTGCATCAATTATTGCTGTGTACAACCTGCTTTATGAAGTCAACATCAAGAAGGCTCTATTCAATGCATGTCATTTTATACAGAGTTATTTTCACTGTGGACCTTGACACGTCAGAGCCAGAACGTCAACCTTCGCTGTGTAGCAACTGATGCCGTCAGCAAAACGTCGCGCAGTCCCATGTTAATGGGCGACTGTGCTTTGCAGGGACGACGAGGTTTATCTGGCTACGCAGAAGTGAAGTTATGAACAGGTCTGAAATTTCCATGAGCGGGGTTCTTCTTAAAATGGACATTCTGTACATGTTATAGTCATGAAATCTTCACTGTTTACGAAGATCTGGTCTTAAACTTCGAAGGCTGGTATTAGGTAGGTAGGTTTTCACCCCTTTTATAGGCCACGAAGGTCCTTAGGGTGAGTAGAGGTATAGCTCTACTCTTTCTAGGACTTCGGCACTCTATATAGGGGTGGGAGATCAGCCCCACGACCCGGCCGCCTCTACCCCCGGGAAAGACCCGGTACCCATTGTACAGGAGGCTGGATGCGTCCCAGGGTCGGTCTGGATGGGCGGAAAATCTCGTCCCCACCGGGATTCGAACCCGGACCCTCCCGAAGACTGGTATTATATTTGTGCAAACAACGCAACACATTTTATCAGGCTACAAAAGTAGACATGTTCCTTTGTGACTCACATAAATTTGACGTTACTCTGTTCCATTTAACACTTTCATTTGAAAAGGGGAATGCGGTGGATAAAACGAATGTACAAGTTGAATTGTCAACATTTTGTGTTAATGCCCATTGCTGAGCTTGTGAAGTCATGCAGAGAACTGCCCATTTAGGTCGTGTACTAATGCATTAGAGTGTAGTTAATGCACAACGGTCGAAACCTAACGATAATCTCTATCCTGTGAATTACTATTTCCACAAATACCACACATCCTCTTTTTGCGTCCAATTGTAGTGTTCCAGTACAAAAGCGATCTTACTAGAAGTGCCAAAAGCCAGGAAATTCTAATTCTAAATTTTACTCTAGAGGACGTTAATCTCTATTTTTCTATTCTTTCCGTTCAAAGAAACAAGGTAAGAATAAAATTTCGGCAACATCTTTCCGTTTTATCCGCACCAACAATGTATTCATAGTTACTACACGTGTGTGCCCAACGCTTGGTAGAATGTTACGTGGGATTCTTCCATTTCTTCTTATTCTTCTTCTTCCATTGGCACTACAGCCCACTGTGGGCTTTGGCCTGTCGAAAAATGTCCTTCCATTTTTTCCTACCTGCCACCAACTCTCTCCATCTTCTCACTCCAAGCACTTGAAGATCTCTTTCTACTTCCTCTTTTCATCTTTTCCCATTTCTTCCCCTTCTTCTCGCCCCTTCCAGTTCTTGAGGGGATTCTTCCACTACTCATACTTTACTTTATTATTCACTGCAACGTATTAAGTATTTTATTGGATCTACATTTTATTTTTCCTCCTTAAGTATAACAATAAAATTGTTACCGGTTGAATAGTAACGTACCGATGCAGCCTCTTCCTCAGTTTACCTTTTATATTGTTCTAGTATCGCCTGATGTTGGGCGTAATTAACTGCCGAAACATGTCGTGTATGTGATGAATAAATGAATGTTAGGGCATTTGTTGCGTTGTACTAATCATATAACATAAATACGCACAAAAGAACAATTTTCTTTTGCAGAAACTCTAACCAACCGTATCCAGCAGGTTTCTGGCAAAGTTAGTGGACTTTCTGAATCCGTTGGTGTACTTCGGAAGCAATGTAATATTTTGTTTAGGTGACAGCGCCTACTTTCGTGCTTATAGAGCTGTTTAGGTGACAGCGCCTACTTTCAACTTTATAAGACTTTTTAGGTAACAGAACCTACTTTGATGGCTAAAACCAATTTAGGTAACAGCACCTACTTTTATGCACGTAAACATTCTTATATGACAGCACCTATTTGCATATCTATAAACCTATTTAAATGACAGCACCTACTTTCAACCTTATAAGACTGTTTTAGTTGAAAGCAGCTACTTTGATGGCTAAAAAATTGTTTAGGTAACAGCACCTACTTTGATGACTATAAACCTGTTTAGGCAACAGTACCTACTTTAATGCATGTAAACCTGCTTATGTGACACACCTACTTTGATGTCTACAAACCTTTTTAGGCGACATCAGCTACTCTGATGCCTGTACTTCGATCAGATGCACCTACTCTGATATATACGAACGTATTAAGGCAACGGCAACTGCTCTGATGTCTGTAAAATGTGAATGGATGAGAATCTAAGGAAATTTATCACAGAATAATGACTATAGATTGTACAGACAGAAATGTTATAGTCGTGTTAAGATATTCTACAACAGGGGAGCCAGGAATAAAAATAAAATTCGCTTTCTTTGTTGCGGGAAATGGAATAAGGCGCGATATTGGAATGAATACGTACGTACATGGCATTTTACACATAATATATCTATGATTTCAATAGTTGTTCTAACAGAAGCACTAAATTAATTCCTACAACATAACCAGGCGACACATTTCCGTAACATAACTTCAACGCCATAATAAAGTTAAAACTTCAGAACGTAATGGCGCCAGCAATACACTGCCATTCCATGGTCATATCGAAGGAACAGTCTGCATGACAGTGTCATAAAACTAAGGTGTGAGTACTATTTGTTCAGCAATACCGTGCAGCCTCTTTCCATTCAAGCAGCATCATTTCTACTTCTAGGCTAGCATAGCTTCCTACGTTGTATGACTGTAGAACAGAGCCACAGACGCTAGATGGCTCTGTAGATTGTACAAATATACGAATACAGTGCATGTGCTAATGAAGTCCAATCAACCGCCTAGAATCGGGTCCATTAAGCTAATATTACCCTCACCCCAACGCCGAAGTACATCCCCGCATTCCATACAAACACAGTTTCCTCTTGTCTAAATCCTCCACACAAATTTTGCGACAAATGAGAGGAGTCCTGGCCACCGACAAATTCGAATTCGACTTCTAAAACGGACGGTTAATTTTACGCATCATGTACTCTGTTACATACTCACTTATTTTCCGTACTGTTATTTGGGTAGCAGTTGGCTGGAATCTCTGTGATCAGCATGCCATTTCTGTGCACAATGCGATGAAGTGTGTTAAAAAATGTAACATGAACGTAAAGGAAATTACAAAGCTTACATAAAGGAGCCATTTAAAGCTCAGTTGTAATTGTATGCATCACGTGACGTAACATTAAGAAATTCTAGATTTTGCGCGCACAGTGCATGATATGTATTACCTCTGATTCGCTACAATAAACACAGATTATCATCGCCAACTGACCGCTCTCTTTAATCATCACAGAATTATTCCTTGTGACGCCGGAACTGGAGTTCCATATATACGAGATCTACACAGACGGCAGTCTTTAGAGCGCCGATTTTTAAACTAACTACAGCAGTCTCCTCCATACATGCATGTCAATAATTCACGATTTCAATTAGTTCGGAGTCCTAACTGACAGATATTGTGCCTCATATCCTAAAGAGGGTACCTGCTTCTATGTAATCCGAAGTATCATTGCCGTTTATGCGACAGGCCGTCACTGGTATACGTGCTAGTTAAAATCAATCCGACCCAAACAGTTACATCTTGTTTCTGCAGTGAAACTACACAAAATCACTAAAATCAAATCCAGCTACCGCCAGTTTGAGTATCTTTCCAATACAGTAGGACAAATTGTATCACTTACTGCTGCTCTCATTCTGATTTATATGATGACGCACAGTTTGATTTCCTGAAAATTAAATGAACTTGGAATGATTAAGATCACTATTTTGAACTTCATTAACGGATTTACCGGTAGTTTTTATACACATAACAGACATTAGTGTGTTTTGTTAAGACACTGGACATTGCTGGTTGACAAAACCAACGTGCCTGGAAATTGTTAGTTTGGAAATAATTCTGCACAAAAGTACAATATTTGGTTCGTAGTGAAGAACATCTAACACAGCTGACACTCGCCGCTTTTTATTACCCACTGCTTCAAATGCTATACAAACATTCACCTTATCAGGATTTTACTGTAAAATACTTGTTACATTTCGAAGGGTCACATTACACCACAATCTTTCAACGGAAACATCCGCTTTAGGGAAAATGTAAACGTGTTACTACCAATAATGTGCACACGTGTTACAACCAATCTATGTGCACATGTGTTACTATCACTAAATGTGCACGTGTTTCTACCAGTAAAGGTGCACATGTGTTACTACCAATAAATGTGCACTTGTGTTACTAACACTAAATGTGCAAATGTTACTACCGATAAACGTGCACATGTGTTATTACCAATAAACGTGCACATGTGTTACTACCAATAAACGCGCACATGTGTTACTACCACTAAATGTGCACATGTGTTTCTACCAGTAAAGGTACAGATGTGTTCCTACCAATAAATGTGCACGTGTTACTACAAATAAATGTGCACATGTTACTACCAGTGAATGTGCACATGTTAGTATCAATAAACGTGCCCATGTGTTACTACCACTAAATGTGCACATGTGCTTCTATCAGTAAAGATGCACCTGTGTTACTACTAATAAATGTGCACATGTGTTACTGACAATTAATGTGCACATGTGTTACTACCACTAAATGTGCACATGTATTACTACCAATAAACGTGCACATGTGCTACTACCACTAAATTTGCACATGCTACTACCACTAAATGTGCACGTGTTACTATGCCAAATGTAAACATGTGTTAGTACCAATAAATGTGCACATGTTACTACCAATAAACGGGTACGTGTTACTACAACTAAATGTGCACACGTGTTATTACCAATAAATGTGCACATGTGTTACTACCACTAAATGTCACATGTTACTACCACAAAATGTGCAAATGTGTTACAACAACTAAATGTGAACTTGTGTTACTACCACTAAAAGTGCACATGTGTTACTACCACTCAATGTGCGTATGTGTTACTACCACTAAATGTGAACATGATTTACTACCAATAAATATGCACATGTTACTACCAATAAATGTTCACCTGTGTTACTACCGATAATTGTAAAACCAAGTATAGAGTTGGCAGCATTCCAACCATTAAACTAAAACATGAACTCCTGATTAAGTCTTCTAGCTTTGACGGAGACTCAGGCGTCACACTTCTCTCAGACACGATAATTGTATCTACTTTGGATTAACATGTGAACACTACGATAACATTACATCAAAATTGACGTGTAAATACCCTTCAAAGTAACATACAGGACGACTATCATTAAGTTTAAAGCATACTGCAGTGCCACAGTGAATTACCGCACTAGGTTCATTGATGGATGACATTATCGTGTGAAGATATAGCACCTATATATAACTGGCCGATATGGAGACTTAGAGGTTTGCTTCTGGCATGTACCTGCAGATAACTAACGTTGCTATAACGACTGACTGATCCACCATAACTGCCGTAATTTATTGACTTTAATAATAATAATCAGTCATACGATCTTCCATCAATTTCTGCGCAGCATGCTAAGGCACATACATCTCAAATGCAACCATGCAACACATTACCTGCCAGCATAGTAGGCTTAAACACCCACATCTAAGCTAAAAATTACCTCTATATCACAAGCTCATGATTTCTTTTTACAAATTATGCTGCAGGCGAAACAGCGACTTGCTACGGGCTGGACGGTCAGGGGATCAAATTCCGATGGAGGTGATATTTTCCTCGCCCAGAGAATCCCTGAGACTAACACAGCGTCCTTTACAACAAACACCGGGTCTTTCCAGGGATAAAGCGGCCGGGACGTGATGCTGATCACCCACTCCTTTTTAATGCAGAGGAGGCGAATAGTTTGGGGCTGTACCTCTGCCTCCGCTCTGTGCCTGCATAGGCATGTCATAGGGTGACCTTTACCATTAATTTTGTTGACATGTTTATTCGTGTCGTTTATCAGCTCAGAAATATTACAGTACGTAACAACAGCTGCGAAAACAACATTTCTTTAAAGTGACTGTATACAGGATGTTCCTGAAATATACGGCATAAATACTGGTTCGTGCTCCATGTGTAAATTAAAAGAAAGAAGTTTCGACGCCGTTCTCGAGCGGCGTCCAATCAGCAGCAAGCGAAGAGCCGTGCAGAGGGCGCACCCACAATGCACACACCTCACACAAATATATTATGTTGCTCAAAATGCAGTGTCATGTGAAAATGCTGTCATGCTAATCCAGACTTTGCTGTGCTCTGAACACGTTCGGCTAGTGTGCTGGCACTGACTGCTGATATGCGTACGGTGCGTCGACTTTACACAGACAAGATTCTCGGTCTCCAGATTTAGGCAGAAAAATGTTTCCTTGCATTGATCGGCGCCTTAAGTAAATGTAGACATTTCTGTTCATCGCAGCAAAATGAGGAAGACAAACATCATTCCGAACACCACAGCTTGGAGAAAGTTTTGCGAAACACCTTGGGACCAGCACAAGGAGGATCGCATCAGCAGAACACCTTGCCCTTGGCTGTGTGACGGGTATGCTGTGACAACAACAGCTGTGTTTTTCACATTTGTAAAGAACGCCAGGCCTATCTGACATTCAGAGGACCGTAAATCATGATACATTACTTTAAAAAACTGCTTGCAGTCAGCAAAACCTGTATGACATATACCTATTGTTGTGTATATCGTACAAGACTCATGATGATGGACAGAAAACTTGTCCGGAAAATGTAGAGTTCCATTCCAAAAATAAATTTGATAAATTAGTGCATCTCGTTGGTTTTATTATAGGAACGCCAGGTTTGTTTCAAAAAGATTATACCGGAACATATTTTTGTCAGTACTTCTTGCAGGAATGTACCAGTAATCCTTATTTATTCTCTCTCACGCTGTTTAAGGAAGACAGGACTTACTTGCCACGGCATCTTCCTTTTCCACAACAAGCAATGGACACAATGTGACAACTTACATAACATCATTCTGTCGATATAGCAAGAATACTTTCCAGTAAAGGAGACAGACCTAATCATGCCTCGCAACTTCGGCTGAAAGGGTAATTTTATTACAATCTTTACACAGCATCATGCCACAGCTAATACAGGATGCCGCAATATAGATAAAAAGCATTCATATGGTCCATGTGCATGGTGATCCATTTCATTCTAACATGGCTCATCGGACGTTTTCGAATGACAGACACCCAGAGGGATGGGCTATTCGAGGCGATCCAAAGGGATGGTCGCGATATCACCTCACTGAAAACCGCTAGATTTATGGGGCAATCTTGGAAGCGTTGTTCACGTTGCGGCACTTAATAATGAAGAGGAAATACAATACTGGATGATAAGCACAAGCAAATCAACAAGAGATACAACCTAAATAAGAAAGTATTAGAATTTTAATACCTTCATATTTAGGTTTTATCAATGTTTTAACCCTGAGAGTGTAATTTGCTATTACAGTTTTTATTGTAATATTAATTGTAATACCTTTTCCTACAGCAAGGAGTAGAACAGGGGTACTCAAATTGACATGTCATTCTTTATTCTTACTGTTTATCTTGCACAATGGCCTGATGATAAATAAGTTAATTAATACGAAACTTCCAAAATAAAATAAATATTGCCTCTGACTGAGAGTTTAGCATTTTTCGTCGATCGAGCTATAAAAACGGGATATATTATACTGAAACTATTCATAATATAATTCCTATTCGATACTCTCAATTTGTCTATAAAAGAATACAAATAATTTACACATTACAAGTGAAGTTTGAAACTCAAACACATATATAAATACAATTTTAAAACGACATCACAGATGTCCATTTCACGCTGCATGAACTAATATTTTGTACAATTTCTCCTCTTATGAAATATCGAAGCACACAAAACTTGAGTGTATTTTAAACCGCAGTCCGCAAGAACGAACGTCCCGAGAAAGAGAAAGTGTGGATGAATGAATTTCCACTTTATAATCATCATCTCGAAGTTGAATTCCTTTTTATATTTCTGAAGAGAGAAACACAATGGAGTGCTGCATTTAGAGCGAAAAGAAGTACACAAAGGAAAGCAGATTGCATTTAACTGTAACAACGTGAAGTAGCGCATGAAACAAAAATCAAGAATGAGAAAGAAGAAAACGACGGTTTGGGCGGGTTCGTTCAATGAAATACTTGCTTAAGAAGGCTTTGCTTCCACTGTAGGCAGAAGACGAAAACAGAACTAATGTTCCATTGTGCCTTGTTGGTAGAAACTGTGGTTTATGATGAAGATAAATACTGCATGTATTGTAAGTTTTTATTAATCAAACGTATATTACTTCTGCCTCGTATGTTTTTAAGAAATGTGTAACAGAAATTTATATTTGTTCTGAAATTATCAGCATCACAGTTGCAGAACAAGAATGAAGTTTAACACACTTCGGTAGTTACGTGGTTCAGTTCAATTAATAAGGGAGGACGCATCACGTGATAAAGATTGATCTAATATTGATATACACACGGGCAAATAAATGACTCGCACACCCTTTAAATGACATGAAACATCATATAAAAATAATAATATCATTCACATATACGACTCAATTAACCAGAAATATCACTAGTTTTTTTATAGATCAATTGCAGGTAATTAAATTACAATACATTTGAGCAATATTTTAAATGATAACGTTGTATTTTAACTCCACACATGCACACGCTTGATGGTACTTGTTATAATTGCATTCCTCTGTGGACGACCTCCCAGAGGATGGTCAGTGAAGGCCGAAACATGTAGGAGACATGTAGGAGGAACCTCATAAAATAAAAAACGGTTGTTTATGGTTACACGAAACATTTGTTGGATTAAATACGGTAAATATCCACAAAGCAATTTTACTTAACACTAAATAAAGTTGTAACTACTGTCGCGAACACGAACGTGAATAAATCGTACTTTTTCGTATGCCGGCTGTGACTCGGTGCCGCCGAGTTGAGGGTTAATTTCTGACTGAAACAAAAGATTAGTTTTGTGCGGCACAATGCAGCCTTCACCAAGTACAAGCGTGCCTTCCTAAGACCCGTCCCATCTTGAAAAGGGTCTCCGTTCTTAAAAGCCAGTAAACATCGATAAGAGTTGATACACAGAGGCACACAGAGGCAAATATTGGCCGCAACTGAGCACTGGACGCTCCAGGGGTCAATGTAAATGGCACAACGAAGAAAAATATTCATTTCCCGAAGAGAATCGAAAATCGATCCTCTATCCAGATGAGTATAACGTCACTGAAGAAGTTGTTATTCTGCGTAAAGTTAATGTCGTATGTGCGTATGCGTATTTTACAATTCATTGGTCACAATCCCTACAAGAGATGTCACTGACTGTAGTGGCTAACATAACTGAAGTTCTATTTGAGATGTTAGGATAGCTCATCAAGTTACCTTCGTCTACGATAAGCAGAAAGTGACACACCCGTAAATTATGATACTAATTTAAACATGCAATAAAGAAACAGAAAGTGGGCTGGGTAGTTCAGTCGGTATAGCGACTGACTACGGGTTGGAAGGTCCGGGATCGAAACCCGGTGCGGACGAGACTTTCCGCCCGTCCAGACCGGCCCTGTGTCTAACACAGCCTCCTGTAAAATTGGTACCGGGTCTTTCGCAGGGGAGAGGCGGCCGGGGCGTGGGGCTGACCCCACACCTCATCTAGTGCCAAGGTCCTAGAAGGAGTAGAACTATACCTCTACTCACCCTAAGGGCCTTCGTGGCCTGTAAAAAGGGTGAAACCAAAAGAAACAGAAAATTAAATTTCAGAGACAATTCTTTTTAGAACTTAGAAAGAAAGTTCTAAAGATACATTCAATATATACATAAACAAATTTATTATTATTATCATCATCATCATCATTTATTTCTTTTTGTACAAAACGGAAGTGATGGAGGCTTTGTGAGAATTACTCTATAAAGTGAAACTGTCGAGTCTAATTTTGTTGCCAAAGTGGCGCAAACATTCGAAGTATATTTGCTATAAATTTATGAATGTAATTGACCACGTTCCTTTCTGACGTTTCTGTTATAGTCTATACGGTCCTATATTCTGCAATAAAGTATCCCCCCCTGCCCCCCTCAGCGTCTATGATATCATGCTTGCTTGCAATGACTGCGGCTTCAGAATGTAGGCACTGTGCTCAGTGTTCAGAATGTAAGCGCTGTGCTCAGTGTTTAGAGTGTAGGCAATGTGCTCAGTGTTCAGAATGTAGGCACTGTGCTCAGTGTTCAGAATGTAGGCACTGTGCTCAGTGTTCAGAATGAAGGCACTGTGCTCAGTGTTCAGAATGTAAGCACTGTGCTCAGTGTTTAGAGTGTAGGCACTGTGCTCAGTGTTTAGAGTGTAGGCACTGTGCTCAGTGTTTAGAGTGTAGACACTGTGCTCAGTGTTCAGAATGTAGGCACTGTGCTCAGTGTTCAAAATGTAAGCACTGTGCTCAGTGTTTAGAGTGTAGGCACTGTGCTCAGTGTTCAGAATGTAGGCACTGTGCTTAGTGTTCAGAATGTAGGCACTGTGCTCAGTGTTCAGAATGTAGGCACTGTGCTTAGTGTTCAGAATGTAAGCACTGTGCTCAGTGTTTAGAGTGTAGGCACTGTGCTCAATGTTCATAATGTAGGCACTGTGCTCAGTGTTCAGAATGTAGGCACTGTACTCAGTGTTCAGAGTGTAGGCACTGTGCTCAGTGTTTAGAGTGTAGGCACTGTGCTCAGTGTTTAGAGTGTAGGCACTGTGCTCAGTGTTCAGAATGTAGGCACTGTGCTCAGTGTTCAGAGTGTAGGCAC
>Ga0123352_10003363_pt1 | contig 23080 bp, 6 predicted proteins | sample TergutLab28metaG_FD_89700 | JGI IMG/M metagenome (GOLD analysis project Ga0123352, IMG submission 89700) | Labiotermes labralis P1 segment gut microbial communities from Petit-Saut dam, French Guiana - Lab288 P1 | ecosystem: Host-associated > Arthropoda: Insects > Digestive system > Gut ...
GATCCCACAATGCAGTAAACATTTGTTATGTATAGATCTACATCTTGAGGGCCTGAAGATGACTCGTTAGGAGTTGAAACATGTAGCTCATAATGCTATAATATATTACAAGGTTACTGTATAGTGTTGTGTTTGACTGTTGTAATCCCTTCCTTTAATTTTTACAAATGTAATGTGTTATTGCTAAGGTGTTTTTATTCACATAGCGTATATTAGGGACAGCTACATGTTTTGGCCTTTCTTTGGGCCATCATCAGGTTGATCATTTATGTTTCTAACGCTAAACAAAAGGCTTGACGTTGCATGTTGTATAGTTGCCTCATAAGGAATAAATGATCACACTGATGATGGCCCAAAGAAAGGGAGAAACATGTAGCTGCTCCTAACGTACACTTAGTGAATAAAAACACCTTAGCAATAATACATTAAAGTCGTGTTTGACTACACTGTACCTGTGTTTATAATTGTATGCAACCGCAGTGTTCTTTCTGTGTCTTTTTCACTGCCGTTATTCACATCTGTATTTCTACTACCCCCTTACCACTTGCTCCATACTGTACATATCTATTGGAATTAGTTACAGGAACAATTTTACAATTCATCCTTGTACACCTTGTATATACTGTCTGTGTAATAAATCTCTTGAAAGAAAATAATTGTATGCAGCACAATGAAGATGACCCACTTTAAAGTTATGCTGATTCATCCAGTCACGTTATACTGAATACAAACAAAGTATTACAGTCAAACACAGCACTTAAATATTTGTCTTCAGTGCTACGTGCTTTGCTTCAACGAACCATCAGTGGGCATGGGCAGAATGCAACAATTCCTTGCCGTTCTCAGGAGCTTCCTCCATTCCTCTCTGTTATGTAATTTTCCTTCTCCACCAACTATTCTTCCATCCTCTCTCACTTCATCTTGCCATCTATTTCTTGGTCTACCTGTTTGTTGTAACCAAATTCATATATAATACTTTTTGGGAATTAAATTTTCTTCCATTCTCTGTACATGCCCAAACCAATGTAATCTATTTAACCTTATTGCCTCTGTTATAGTGCATTTTTAACCCCTGCATAAATTTCTTTATTGGTTAATATCATCCAATTTTCTTTTTTAAATGGGCAGCACTTTACAAATATTTAGAAAACATACATACATTTGCAATGTGCGCTGTCAGTTAGTGAAATCTCACTAGTTATTTTAACATGTGTAAACCAGTGAGATCTCACTAAACCAACAGTGCACATTGCAAATGTACTTACATATTAATGGTGAGATAAATATCAGTCATGAAACCACAACCACAACCATAGTTGTGGTTTCATGACTGATATTTACCTCACCATTAGTCTTTTCTACACACAACAGGGATGACACACCCCAGAAGTACTTACATACCTTAGAGTTTTTGTAAAGTAATGCGTGATGATTGTTCGTTGAACCAAAACATGTAGCACTGAATACAAATATTAAAGTGTTCTTGACTGTAATAGTTTGTTTGTATTCCATACTTTAAAATTTTTTTACCAGCTAATTTTGTGCAGGTATGTTGGGTATTCCTACAGCTGTCAGTTTTCAGCATGTTGCCAGATCTTAACACGCACGGTACATGCTTCTAACTTATGCTGATGACTGGCTGTGCCTACAGCTGCACACAGTAAGGTCTCAATTTCACACTTCTAAGGTTTTCATTACTTGCCCTTATAAATACCCCTGACACATAGAAATGTATGACTGGCATACCTCACTACTGATGTCTAGTGCCAAACATGGCACTTTGTAGAATCTAACTTCCATTCTGGAAAAAAATACTTTCATATCCGAAGTCCTTAACAAAAATGTGCCATGTTCTCAAACCAATATCCGAGTAAGAAATCACCCACAAGCGTTCCCCATTACCTGTTCACATGAATGAGTCCAGTCCCAACCCAAATGGCAGGCTTCTTATCCATCTCATATTAATGACTTGCCTTTATTTGGTCTCTTCCTTCTTTGACCTGGATACCCCTCAGTCAATGTTCATGGACAAAAGTGCGAGGTCCAATACACAACACCAGCACTCACCATCTTACTAACAACCACTGCCAGTAGGAGTCTCCATGCGAACTTAACTGATGACAAAACATCACATCACAAAAACAGTAGAATGATCGACGAAACTGTAAAGGATATAGCAAGAAGTGGGGCTGTCTAACTTAAAATAAAATGGGTTTTTGTTCCGTCGAAACACAACAGCAGCATACAGTCATCAGCACCCCAGTATGGCTACATGTTGCGGTCTTTTCTAGACCATCTTCAGGGCAACATATTCCAGTAGAAGGTACAGTCAGTGTGCACTATACATTTTGGGAGCCTATACTGTTTACAGGGTGTGTGTAAAAACAATTATAGAAGTCTATAAGTTTAAAATAGTACGGAACAGGACGTGGTGGATCTAAAACATTATGTAGGTGTTTGCTATACCACATCCTGTTCAATGGTATTTTAAACTTAAAAAGTTTTATAATGGTTTTTACGCACACCCTGCAAACAGTATGGGATCCCAGAATGTATAGTGCACACTGACTGTATCTTCTAGTGGAACATGTTGCCTTGAAGATGGTCTAGAAAAGACCAGAACATGTAGCCATACTGGGGTGCTGGTGACTGTATGCTGCTGTTGTGTTGCGACGGAATAAAAACCCATTTTATTTTTAATATTGAGACCACAATGGGATATCTCCTATTAAAGAAATGTCCAACTTAAGGTACTGTACCAGTATTTAAGGTCCCATACCAGCATCTCAGGTACTATATCAGCATTACAGATGCTGTACCAGTACCTCCCAGCAAGAAGTAATGAAAAAGACTGAAAACCTCTTGGATAAGGACAGTCTCTGGACCAAGCTCTGCATCCAAGACCTAGCAGATATAGAGCAGGGTTGTCATTCACTCAACCAGAATGTTCAGTTACTACTTCTCTCATGCCATGTTCTAACTGTAAAGAATAGGCATGGGAGGCATAGTAAATGAGCTATTGGCTGGACAATCCAGGGTTCAATTTCAAAAGAACAATTCATCAAACCCATCTGGAATTTGACTCCCTACTACCAAGCACAGTCGCACCATAATTATAACCAATTTGCACCAAAAGGATTAAGCATTACAGCTAAGAAATAAATTGATATGTTACACACTTTGCACTCAATTACTTCAGAAGCGTTACAAAATGTGAAGGGGAACTTCCTGATTTGTACTCCCCACCACATGTTATTACCTAGTACAGGGAGGAAGATAATTTTAAAATGTACATTAAAAATACAGGGACTGAAGGCTGCAGACTGATTCATCTGGCGCAGTAAAGGGGTAAGTGTTGGGTTGTTACACACAAGGTCACAAACCTTCAGATTCTATTACGTGTGTGTGTGTGTGTCTGTGTGTGGGGGGGGGGGGGAAGTTGTTGACTACTTGGGCAACAAGTACCTTTTCAAACAACTATGCTCAAAAGAGGCACTTTCAAGGACAAAGTGAGCATGGCTACAGTGTGCACTGATTATACAAGCAAGAGGGTGTGGGTCAGGCCAATGAACACAAGATGTCTAACTTATCGGAGTCACAGGAGGGAGAACGGTTTTATATAAACAACTAAACAAGCTGTGAAGAGAGAGAAAACCAACAAGATGCAACAATCAGATGTTTATTATCAACTTATGTCTCAACATGTTTTGGGCATCATTATGCCCATCTTCAGGAGAACAAAGGCTGTGTGTTACTGCATATGGTATATGGCACTGGTTCTGCTGGATGTGGTTGGTAGCGGTTGTGGGGCATTGCGTTGTAGGATGCGAGCACTACAACGCAGTGCCCCACAACTGCTACCAACCACATCCAGCAGAACCAGCGCAGTACACCATATGTAGTAACACACGGTCTTTGTTCTCCTGAAGATGGGCATAATGATGCCCAAAACATGTTGAGACAGAAGTTGATAATAAACATCTGATTGTTGCATCTTGTTGGTTTTCTCTCTCTTCACACTTTGCTCATGATGCACGGTCACAGGAACCTAAAACTAAACAAGCCTTTCTTCCACCAGCCTATAACAGTGGTCCCACAGGCAACACATGCACCATCTTGTACCACCTGGTTATTGCAATCACATTCAGGACATGAATGTATGATACAGTCTCAACGTTTGTGAACGTCCTTTTCCTGGTTTTGATCTTACGTGATCTCCACATTTAACACTGCTGTTTTAACCTTTCGAGACAGATTCTGACAAATTGGGATGAGACCACATGAATAAAAAGTCAACTTTCCCCTCGCACCTGCCCCTGCAGATCACTCACAGCTCAGTCAAGCTCTGTCTTTCATAAAGGAAGGTTCATTGTTTTTGTACTTTATGGAATGAGATCCTCCTTCAATTAATTACTGTACTTTACACTTCCAGCAAATGTTTATATTTTATTAAAAATAAACTTTCATGCTTTTTAAGTTTGTTTTATATCTTTATTGGTGGAACTGCACAAATTCTTGTAACCAAATAGACATCTCACATTGAAAATCTATTCCACAGATCATGATGGTTTATCTGGCCAGGTCAATCACGAACATCAAGACCCTACTGTAGTCTGTCTTCTTTTGCATCTGTGTTGTCCTGTGTAATAGAATGCCTTATATCAGGCTAATAATTTGTGAAAGGAGTCCTACCAAATGCCTACAAACCAGATTTATAATCTCAGTAAACAGGAACACCTGAGCTGCACTGATCTGAAGGCAGCTGCTACATGTTATTTTTTTAATTATTCAGATTATATACAACCCCTTTAACACCCACATTGTTTGTAATATTCGTCACATAGTCAGCACTGAACATACACCTTACATCTTTTTAAAGTGAAAACAAAGCCAGATACTTGTTCACTATTATTCCCTTCCTGCAGTGTATACAAATGTGACAGTTGATATCAAGTATGGAAGATCGTAAAATGGCAGAATAATAACTTGGATTCATATAAATACACTATAAATATATTACATTACTTATTTACAATAATGCTAATGTCTAGTATATAAAAAGCAATACTACTCAGTTCCAAAAGATGTTCTTGAGGTCATCCAAACTGCTGTGCTATAAGCACTAAAGCAATAAAACCAACTACCACATCCATCTAACACACCATATATTTTGAGGTATTACCCAGCTACAAGGTTCAGCTTTTCAGCAAACTGTCACCAGGCAGCACATAAATAAAACGATATAATTTTATAATAGCACCTGCTATTCTTTGAAGGTTGAGATCTCCAACTTGTTGCTTGAATTTATAATACCAATTGTAAAAGTCAAATATAACATACAAAAAAGCACAAGACTTTTACACATCACACACACACACACACACACACACACAAGAGATGGCTGGGGTTTGAGCTGTAAATCATGTAAGTGAAAAAAGCTTTAACTTGTAAGATTAATTAGGGTCAAGGCAGTGATGAGGTTGGAGATTGGTTTTACAGATGTGGCATATGCTGGGGAATCGAAATGTATAATTGCTGAAGCATTAGCTGAATAAACATTCATATTACGTTGGCATGATTCTAAATTATCGCTCATATCAAAGATAATAATTGTTTTATAATAAATCTGTTAAAACACTTGGTGTATATTGTGGGATTGAGAGATTCCAACATTCAACATGTCAGCTGTAATTGGGTGATGACTCAAGATATATACTGTGTCAGACAGATGTGGTAGTTCATTTTACTGCTTCATTCAACAAAGATGATTATAAACAATTCATGACCAAAGAACTATCAATAAAATGAATGATAATTTTATACCCATGACAGCACTGTGTGCCTGTAATCAAACTCTATGTAACAGCCGTGATGGTTTCAATTAAATCTTGGTGAGAATTTGAGAACTATTGCCGGTATTGCTTCTGTTGCCACCTCGTCCTGAAGACATTGCAAAATCGGCTGCAACAGCTGCAACCAAATAATGCATTACTTCAGCAAAGCACACACAAAACAAATATTTCTGACCACATAAATTCATTCTTCTGTTCTAAACATATCTTCTTTAATGTATCAAACTTCTAACACCCTCACCCTCACGCATAAGTAAATTCATGCACAGCATAACAATTATGGTGTGTTTCTTACATTTTGTTTAATCATGTGAGATCTGAGGTTCTCACACCACTGTTACTGAGGATTCATATATCCTGGGATATGACTCTGTGTCAAGGGGTGAGTGGTTCCTGACATTTAGAAGGCACTGTGTTCCTATGAACATGAGCAGCCACTTGCCCAGAGGCACAGCACTGTATCCCAGAACAATTAAATCCTCGTTGAAACAACTCAAAACAATAAAATAGAGAAAAAGTGTACTGGAAATGTGACAATTTTTGCTGCAAAAATTCCTCATTCTCAAAAAACTTCGCTGATTTACTCTAAAAATGGACTGACAAATGCATAAAGATCTTTAAAGTAAATTTACTGCTTCTGTCATCTAACTTTAACCAAAACTGAAACGTTATGGCTACACCACGGTTCACACAATTAGTCAATGGCCTCTCACCATGGGATTTGTGGTGGGCAAATTCAAATACTTCAGTTCCCCCATCAATGTCATTCCATCAACGTTCCCTACTCATTCACTCAAGTGCCACCAAGATTACATATTCTGGCAACTGGCAGCATCTTTAACACATACTGACTTAGTGACGATGATGGCAAACTTCAGGAAAAGTACCCTGTTCAAAATTTAAAAAACCATTGCCACATGGTTCTCAAGTGGCTACGTGTAGGCAGGCAGGGAGACCGACAGACAGACAGACATGACATAACTAACAACCACACTGTAGCAACTCTTTAACTGCCAAAGTGCTGAAAAAGCATATGGAAATAACAGCTGATCTAAACTCATGCTAATTATACAAAATGCGCAGTATCTACATTCAACATAAAGCACTGGTTACCTTGATGAGGAAGGCACTAAACTTCTGACACAGCATGTAAAGGAACATTACATGTCTGCAGTACTCCATTTATATGCCTCCTCCTCGATTGCTCGGCGTGAGTTCTCTTTTTCAAACCACTGTTTTTCATACCCATTTGAGCGATCAACGCCATCCCACCTGGACCCTGGAGGAATACCAAATCGATTTGGCAGGAAAGAGCCTTCATATTTTGGTTTACCTGAAATACAATAAACAATCAGGTTAAGAAAAATTTCTTGCAGAAAGGAAGGAAATGGCAGGAAACCAAGACATTGGCAAAACAGCTTAGAGAAGGCAGGCAGACAGGCAGGAAACAAACACTTGACTGCAAGACAGCCCACATAAAAATGTAGATGACTAATAAAGAAGACGAAATATTAGAATGTACTTCTCTAATTTTGAATCAGCTTACATTTCCCAGCTACATACTGATATTCCATGAACAAATTAACTATGCAAGATTTGGCATTCACACAGTGGCAATGTTAGTATTCAAGTTTTCTGGGATATGACAGTGTCACGGGGTAAGTGGTTTCTGACGTTTCAAAGAATCATGGTCCCTTCATCTCGAAGGGTCAAGTCTTCATGGACTGCCTGGCCCTTGGAAATGAACGCAACCTGATCCTTCAAACACTGAAAACCAAATCAGCCAATGACACAGCATCACATCCCACATGACTTGTATCCTTAACAACAAGCAGTCTGCAGCACACAACACACATGTGAACAGGCATCATTGTGATGTCATAAAATTACTTTCTTCCTTTTAGAGAAAGTATGCTAAAAATTAACAGTAGCCTTAAAGTATTAAAAAAAAAAAAAAAAACAGCAACGCATCTCACTTTTTGTTGTGTCCTGCGTCTTTTTGCTACGTATATACTCCAACATGGGGTCCCCTTCACGCTCCTGGTCACGCAAATGCTGGTCCAAGTCTTTGTCATCTGCGTAGCGAGCTAATGGCTTCGACATCTCATGTAGGGCCTGCTGCAAATTCTCCGTTTGATCCTCTACTTGTTTCAACCTACATCATTGATAACACAGATGTATGTGACAATGAGTTTCATATGAGACTGCAGGCATACAGAGCCACTCAACATTTCAGATGCAATACAAATAATTAAGAAAACCACCGTCTAGATGTCAGGCTATCCAGTTTGGATATATTTGTACTGACATTTCAACTGGACTGATGACAAAGGCAGCACATTCCTCTAAAATGTTGGTACACATCTGTCAGACAACAGGATGTCACATGCCAGGCCAGCACACAATTATCTTCACACTCATGACCACCAGAACCTCACATCTCACAGATTACACTGACACACACTGCGTTCACCCATGCACAAGATGACCACACTTCACAATCTTCAATTTTCAACAACAAGCCTATAAGCAACATGTATAACTTGGTGAAATATAAGGCTCCCACAACTGTTCCACTGAATGCTCAAGCTTTCTGGGATACCACACTCACCAAATGACACAGTGTCATACACCCAGCGACTTAAGTTTTTGAGTCTTCGTGTGTAACTTTATGCGTGACCACAGGCCACAACCCCCCCCCCCCCCCATTTTTCAAGCAATGAATTAGGGCAGAATGCTCATAATATGTTCAGGGAAATATGCAATATTGGACATGGCACTTAGTTTCATTTTGGAGTATGTAAAGTTGTTATGTCTCCAGCACATGAAGAAAAAACTCTTGACCAGACATAGAGGCAGTCTCTGTTTCCAAACAGCACAAGAGTACTTGTAGTTGGGGTATATAAACTGTAGATACCAAACAAGCTGGGTCAAGCAGTAACACTTGCACAGTTCTAATCTGAGTGGGGTCACTGACTATCCTGAGGGGTTTGCTGACCACTTGCCTCCACATCTTTTATAATTTATTTTACACTAATCACCACTGCAGACCACATAGCCTGAGTAGCCTGAGCCACTGGAGATGTCATTAAATAAAGGACATAAATAAATGAATAAACTGAAAATAATGATTTTTAACGTTAGTCATCATGATGTGTTTATCTAATACATGTAAAGTATAACATATCAGTCAAAAACACAACAGTTTTATTACATAAAATACTATTTTAGGGCAACATGTTTCGACTCTGTCATCTTCAGGCACTCTAAGGTACACATCCAAGGTTAACGTTGTTTAAAGTGCATTCTGAGATCCCAAATGCTTACAGTAGGCAGTATAATTATTGTAACAGTACATGTGTCAGTAGTTTTTATATATACCAATGGGATATGATTTAAAAACTAAAACAATAAAACTGTAAAACACTTGTGATGCATAATGGTATACATATACATATAAAATACACAGTATGGGGATGTCTAACAGAGATGTGCTTATTGGGGATGATTAGCTATTATCAGAGCTTGGGTTGAATTACTTAGATGCCATATAATTGTTCCATATGGAATTGGTCACAAGCTACACATATTATAAAGTATGAAAAACAGAATAGATGTAATAATGCAGGATGTTGCTAAGTCACGCTGGGTACTGCCGTGGTTGTATCTTCTATCTGTTATTACATCGAATTACTGATTTATAATGCAGCAGTAGTGGCAAGAGTTATTGTTTTGTGTCTGCAAGACTACTATGGATTCAATTAACTTAGGTTCTTTTTTCCGACAATGAAGTATTAAATTATCCAACGATGAGAAGACAAGTTATATCGTGCCTTTCATGACGTATAGTTGCTTTGCAAATTGTCTTGTGTTTATGCAGACGGACAGTCTGTGTCACATTCTGTCATATGAAATAGGGACACAGTGTAATAATTATTATGGTGATATTATATTAAGTGATGTGTGGCATTGGATCCATTCATTACTTACGAAAATTGGGCAAAGTTGAGAGTGCTGTCTTGTGTTTGGGGTGGCAACTGTCTATGACGTAGTGTCGCAACGATTATATGTGTGTTGGCATGTTAGGTGGTTGACCTTTGGTGACGTTCTGCAGTGGAGTCCTTCCCTTGTGAGCACGAGGGGAGATCTTGCAAGACTGAACTGGGTACTGCTGACTATGGATCAAAGGTGGCAAGTAGCCCTCTATGGGGATCTCTACAAACTATGGTATCAAATATTATGTTCGGCTTTATTGTTAGTTTATTATTGACCTGGTTACTTAGTTTTGTTTCACGGAAAATGTAAAATCTTTCGAGTGTGTCCATGATCTGACCTTTATTTGTTATGTGAATGGTCTCCATAATGCTCTCCATTGGGCTGATGGAATGCCCGTTTTCCAGCAGGTGTTGAGTGAATCTTGACTTCCTGTTTCCATATTTGAAGTCGCGGAAATGTTCATGGAAACGGACTTTGAAGGTCTTCCAATTTGTCCAATATATTTCATGTTGCGTGTGGGGCGTGTTAATTGATATATCCCACAATTTTCATATTTACATTTGGTACGTTGGTGTCTTGTTGCCAGAAATTTTCCTATAGTATTGTTAGTAGAAAACGCAGCTTTGACATTAGTGTTCTTGAATATCTTTGTGATAGCTCTTGTCTCTTTACCAACACATGTAAACTTAGCCCAATGTACTTTTCATATGTTCTGTTTTTGTTTCTTCTTGAACCTCAAGTTATTGGGGATTGAAGTATCATATCTCTTATTAGACAGGATTTGCTGTATTGTGTTGCTTTCTTTCAGCGTATTTTCGGGTTTTTATTCCAAAAATAAATTTGAGAAATAAGTGCATCTAGTTGGTTTTATTATTAAAAGTGTTACGGTTATTTTATATATCTGTGCCAGTCCCAGTGGCCGCACGGTCTAAGGCGTAGGTCTGCAGCCGCTCGCCTGCTGAGATCGGGAGTTCAAATCCCACTGGGGGCATGGATGTTTGTCTGTTGTGAGTGTTGTGTGTTGTCAGGTAGAGGTCTCTGTGATGAGCTGATCACTCATCCAGAAGAGTCCTGCCGACTGTGGTGCGTCATTGTGTGTGATCTAGAAACCTCAAGAATGAGGCCATGGCCTGCGTTGGGCCACAGCGCCGCAGGAAAAAAAATTTTATATATCTAGTACTGGTATTTCATAAGTTCTTGGAACCAAACAGGCATTGCACAGAAATAATGATTCTGATGTTCATGATAGTATCATTGGTCAAAATTAACTGTGGGTATCGATCAACACTCTACTTCATATACATATCAGATTTGAAGCTCTGTAGCAGTGCACATTAAGTTTATGACCTTGCAGTCCATGCTTACAGTGCAGTGTGGTATACGTAACACATATGAAACAAACAGGCCACAGTCACATCCCACAAGATCATAATCTAACAGAAATTAATCCCTGATAACCCATAACAATTATCTCTATTGCACATACATACCCTTTACCCCATTTTGAATACTTTTCTTGGCGCAGTGTCATTTTCCCATCTTCTTCTTGCTTTTGTTTTGCTTCTTCTTCCAAGTTCCGTCGCTTGCCAGTCTTACGATCTCGCATAACAGCTGTAGCTCCTCTCCCTGACACTTCATCATCCATCTATAAATAACCAAGTACCATGGCAATACTTTGAAATGAAGCAAAAAGCTATAAATAAATATTTTTTCCCATGGCACAACAGCCCCTAGTGGGCCAGGGCCTTCCCATTGTCAGGCTTCACTATCACAGTTAGACACACCACACTCAGTAGGACGCTTCTGGGTGATGATCAGCCCATCACAGAGACCTCCACCTGGCAATAAACAACACTCACAAGAGAGAGACAGCCATTCAAGTACCTCATGAGATTCGAAGCCACAATCCCAGAAAGTGAGTAGCTGCAGACCCATGCCTTTGATCACTGGGGTCAGGAATAAATAAAATTAGTAACACAAAATTTCAATGTAATCTTGTTTTAGAGGTACACAGCAAGAAGCTTCTTTGCTACATTAACATATGAGCACAATAGAAATATCTGTCTGTGCTTCCTACATTCAGACAATTTCTACAAATGCTCTCCCTTATCCTAATCCAATCACAATTACTAAATACAACTATTTGTCTATTATGGCCCACAGAGGAAGCACAGATACGCCAAACTGAAAGAGCTAACATGCAATTAGTACAAGCAATTTTTATGAAAGTGAAGAAAGAACATCTGTATTCCCAAAACGTAAGCACTCCTAAGTTCCACTGCTAACCTAGAACCTAAGCACTGTATTGTAATACCAACCTAGAACCTCTCAAACCAAAGTACAGTACACAGTAGTTACTGTACTGTATTGCACAGCACTAACAATCACAACCCTAACCTTGAACATAAGTATTACAGTGTTATGACCTTAAGCTAGAATATAATATTATATATTTATGTCCTTAACCTAGAATATAAATATTATATTGTTATAACTCTAACCTTGAACATAAGTATTGTATTGTTATGACTCTAACCTTGAACATATGTATTATATTGTTTTGACTCTAACCTTGAACATATGTATTGTATTGTTGTGACTCTAACCTTGAACATACTATTATATTGTTATGACTCTAACCTTGAACATAAGTATTATATTGTTATGAGACTAACCTCAGCAAACAAGTCATCCTCTCTTTGTCTGAAGTCAGATATCTCTTGTCTAAGTTCTCCAACCACTTGTAAACCAGCTCTTTTGCCATCCAATGTCTTTTCCATTTTGCCTTTCGTTTTATGTCCTCTTTTGTCTTCAATGTTCCCTCTTCCCTGAGAATCATTCCCCTTGGAAGCACTCCTTAAAGGTGATGATGCATTTCTTGGTCTTTTAGGAAGCCTTTCAGGTGAGTTATCTGAAGAACTGCTCTCTGAATGTGTATGGTTTTTTGACTTTCTGCGTGGCAAATCAGGTGAACTTTGTGGCCTGTCTTTCTTGCGTTGTGACTCACTTCTATCACGATGCCTTGAAGGTGAGGCAGGTCCCATAATAACTCTATGGTCTTTATTTTGTCTGCTAGATTCTCTGAAGTCTCCTTGTTTTGATTTTACTGAAATTGATTCTTGATGTTCATATCTACCAGATGTCCTTGAATGGTTAGTGACGTCATTCTTTAATATTCTGACAGACGCTGATGCTTCTGAATTATCTTTCCTCAAATGTATAGATGGTGAACCATGTTTCAAGGCTTTCCTTGGCAGTGATGGGTCTGTATCACTATATGGTCTTTGATTTCTGTTAGTTTTACTGTCATTTTTCCTTGAATTTCTTGGAGATGTCCCATAATACTCTTCTGATCTTCTGAATTTTCTTGGTGGTGATAAATCAGAATGCTGGTTGCTTTTTTTCGGTGGCGATACATCACACTTTGTTTTTCTCAATCCTGACACAGGGTTTTCTTCTTCATTTCTACTTTTCCTAACAGGTGACAAATCTGATTCATGGGTTTTCCTCCTAATTGGAGACAAATTTCTGTGATGTTTGTTTTTTCTGACTGGTGACAGGTCTCTTTTATTTTTTTCTTTCAATGGTGGCGATGCTTCTGCATTTCTTCTTTTGGGAGACAATGCTGGACTGTGTTTATATTTCCTTGGAGGAGAGCAATCTGAATCATTTCCTTTGTTGTTTTTCCTAGGTACTATATCATCTGAACCTCTCTTTTCCTGTAACTTTCTTGGTGGAGAAACATCTGAATCACTGCATACCCTCAATTTCCTTGGGGGTGATACATCATAGTTGCATTCTGAATCATGATGTGTACTGCAAGTCTTTTTACTTTCTCTGGTAGAATCATATCTTCTTGGAGGAGATAAGTCTGACTTTCCACAGTTCCTTGATGATGATAATGATGATGATGATGATGTAACTACTTGTTTATCCACAGCCTCTATTGCAGTTACTTTAATACCTTCAATGCCATTTTCATCAGATACGACTTTCCACCTCTTGGATCCACGAAATTCTTCAAGAGACCGCATAGAATCGGGACGTTCATCAATAATCCCTGCAATCTGTGGTGCATCTTCTGCCAGGTTATACAATTCTAATTCATCTTCATCAAGTGGTCGCATATTCTTTAAATCTATGTCATCATCCACCACACGAAACCTTGAAGAAACAAATGTGTTGCTTTATGAATTAGTATTTAAAAAAAAAAAAAAGAGCGAGAGAGAGAGAATGGGGGCCTTTCAAGCAGATATTCCTTTATGTTCAGTGGAGTATGTGAGATGAACATGTAACTAGCTAATATTTGTCTGCTTTGATGTTTACTGCAACATTATTTACGTCATTTGATTTACCAATCCATATTACACAACACAGCTTTCGTAACGTAAAGTCACTATGATGATTACTATCTCCTGAGATACGACGCCGTGTAGTTTGGTAGGTGCGTACCAATGTTTCGGAAGAAAGTGCTGCATCCAGCCTTTAGACGGAGGCATCATGTTCTTACGAAACATTGATTACTATATACCAAGCTATGTGGCATGAAAATAATCTTCACAGTCACTGCCGTGATATCTATTCTAACCTCAACGCGTATAGAAATCTACATTGGCTTAATGCACTGTCTTACACACACCAACCAAAATACATTACCTTTCATGTACAGCTTTTACAGATTTCTTCTTTTTCCTCTTCTTTTTGTCGTCGGTATTAAACGATAGATATTTCTTCAAATAATCTTTCTGACTTAACTGGCTTGCTGCCATTTTCGTGTTCCTACAAAACATGTAAACACCCTCTTCCCTGTGCGGTTATACCTCGCAAAATTGTACAAAATGTGTTTTATTCCTGACGATAACAACAATGACGTTTGTTAACTACAAGGAAAATGAAGGGACTAAGGGACGTTTAAACCACACATCATCATTTTTCAACTAAGGAAGAATTATTACGGATAAAAAATATAAATTACACGCCAAGAGGAAAATTAAGTTCCGTGGAAAGTAATTTTCGAAAGTCGAAGTGGTTGGTGTAACTGACTATCAGGCGGAAATGTTGTACAGTAGTTCCGGTTATCGGATAACATAACCTCTTTGCTATTTTCTTGTTTTGTTACGATACGATCGTGGTATTGTAACCAAGCGGAGTGGTAGTAGAAAATCTTAGGCATAATGAGTTTCGCGGGGAAGAAAGGTGTGGAAAAGGCTTTTGCTATGTTAAGAACACTTCCCCGTGTTTGTTTGGCGAACATCCGAAGAAATCCAGGAACGCGAATAAGGGTAAATAATACAAAAGATTATACAGTATTCTGGGATCTTACCAACCAATGGTGTATAAGAACCCGGAAGAGCGAACACCTACACCGCCGCGGAAGCCAGAATCTCGCATATCAATTATGTTTGACGTCCTTGAAGATAAATTCAAGTCGGTGCATGTTACTGTGTTAGGGCAATACGTTGTAAACCCAACCCGTTCCTCAAAACACCCGATCTTGGGCCGTTAGACAGCTTGTAAGTAAGGCAGCGTAATCTCAACCTCAACGTTAGGTGCAGAAGAGCGGTCTACGTCTTTGTTCAGTCACATCCTCTGGGGAAGGATGTCCAGACAGGGGTAACCATGGACAGCCCTAGGCCTGCTCTGGCTGCGATAGTTCTATAGCAAGTCATTCAGACTACAGTCCAGAAATTTGTCTTACCACTGTTCTGTATAGAAATTAAGTCTGCCAATACTTCTGCTTCCTCCAGGCTACTATTTTACTGCTCTTTTAATGTCCACTGCCCTCAATATTTCTTGCTGTCAGCTACATGAATTTATTCTGTTTCATACTGTTGCTGCATCATACTACAGAGAAACCAATTGTGTTGTTGTTTTGTATTGCCTTCATTCCTTACAGAAAAATTCCAAGATGTTTGAATATGTACCCACCTGATGACTTAATATATCTTCATTTAATGCTATGTATCATTGCAAGATTTGACATTTTCACAGCAGCTGTGCTGAAAATACGTGTCTTCTGGAACATAATGCTGTGTCACTGGTTGAATTGTTTCCAACATTAAGGCACTACAATTTTTTAAATGTCAGGAACATTGCTACACCCCAAAAGACAAATCCTCTATATTAGATCTTCACTGTTCTAATTTGTTATGCAGCATAGATAGGTAGTTATTGACTGACATTTCAGAATCACCTATCTGGACCCATCTTCAAGGGTCGAATAGTTTGTTCGATCTACACTGCATAACATCCCAGAATAGCAAATCTCATTTACATACAAACATATGCATTTCATTTCACAAATCCAAAAACCGTTGATATGGTTGAATATGAAAAAAGTTAATAATGCACACACACACATACACACACAAACGACACTTATCGTATAAACACAATAAATCAGAAAGGTAGAGTGGTTCATCATCAAAATTAAGAAAATAAATTTGAACCTTTAATTATATTGAAAGACGGATATCAATTTTACAAATTAATTTTGACTATGTGTAAAATATTCTGCCTATGAATTCACCAAGATAGGAGCCTGAAATTGAAAATCCTCTATATGTTTTTTTAGTGTATGTAGGATAATGAAATGAGGATTTATTTAGGTTAACATTTTGGTTCAGATGTTGTGTGAGCCTCCAGAGGCACAATTTTGATGTGCAGATTTTTTCCCCCTGCATTTTCTACAGATATGCAAGAAATCTTGCGTTTGTTCCTTATATTTGATCGCATAATTTCCGTTCTGTTTAGCCAAAAAGAGGCCGAGCACAGCATGGAGGTGACAAGCATGGTGCTGGTAATAAGGGTTCAGGACAACGACAGAACTACATGCGGCTTGGCTACGAAACTGGAAACACACCTTTCTATGTCCGATTCACATATGAGCCATATTATAAGGGCCATCAGTATGTATTTGCATGTTGTACAGTAAGATGGAGGCAATTACTTATGAACTGAACTGTATTTATTGGCAGATCTCTTAGCATTACACACTTCCTGCATAATGTCTGTTCTACAGGATTATATAATGACAAGCAATTTCTTTATTCAGCTTACGAAGGGAGTACCCACCTCTTTCCCTGCTACAGCTCCAGAAAATGATTGACACAGATCGTCTGGATATCGCACAGCCAATTGATTTGTCAGTAATCTGCAACACTGGATTATACACAATAGATCCACTTCATAAACATTTTGGCATTCAACTGACAGATGAGGTAAGACAAACTCAGATATTGGAATACAGGATTATAGAGTTTATGTCTTTCAGCATAATTTTTGTTTTATACAGGTCAATGAATAAGCCTCACATCTCGTCTATCTTCCCAGTCTATCCTTTCCTATCTCTTCCGGTACTAGCTGAGCCATCTTGTTGTGGACCACCCCTTATATCTGTCTCTTTACTTTACATTTTAATCCTTACACCCTTCTCTGAATCCTTGTTTTCTAGGTTCCTTTTGTGTGGTCAAATCATTTTATATAGAATTTATATATGGTCAGCTTTTTCTTTCTCACATACAGTGGAACACTCACATTGACTGTACACCTGGCAGTGCTGTCACACACACACCACCACCATCATCTAGCTAACATGCAGTTGGGCCACTTGTTGACCCATTCCAGTCTCAGTCATCTAGAAGTCTCTTTAATGGTCTCTCCTTGTTTCTAGCCTTTTGGTCTGCAGTTTTTTTTGTTTTTTTTTTTGTATTCTGAGTCACTTAATACAGGGCATTCTGTTTATATGTTGCAACCCATTTCTTTTGTATTCCTGTATTTTGTCCCAAACATGCCTGTCCAGAGGCTAAGGTAGCAATCCAACCATTTGACCTACCCTGCTCTCAGCTCATAACCCTTTTAGGGGAAATTCAAATTCCTGGCAAGTCTGACACACACACACATATACCCACACCCCCCATACACACACACATATATACCCACACCCCCATACACACACACACAATTTGTGCATCTCTCAATAGACTCTCATGCTCTTTTTAAAAGGTAATGGTAAAGTTGGCCCAGTCCACACCATAAAGGCATCAGGGACAGTAGACGTACAGCTGTGCTTATTCCCACCATCATTAGAGGGGGGTAAGTGGTGATCTGCATGCCCCAACTGGCATATGCTGTCAGACAAGTCCCAGTACCCTCAGAATAGGAGGCTGGTAAGCCCCAGTGCCAGGCTGGTTGTTTTGGAGAAATAAAAAAATCTCTTGCCCTTGCCAGGAACTGAACCTCAGATTACCCACCTCATAGCACTGTCACTGTACTGACTGAGCTATCGTGGTTCTCGTCATACTCTAGCTAATTGCAGTTACGCATTGTAAGAACTTCATAAACTTGCAGCATGAAATTTTATCACACTACATACACATACTGTATGTGATTATAGGTCACTTGAATATGAAAATTCATACGAAAATCAAAATTAAACAGAATAATGTACTCCATTCATGTTGTTAGTTATGGGCATACCTAACCTACTAGTCCTCATGAACCAAAATTAAATATGGATGAAGAATGGAGTGTGATTTTTTTAATATGTAATTTCACCCCCATTCATCAATTAAATTGCAGGATGAATTAAACATACAAGCTTACAAAGACCCCTTCATTGTGTACAGCATGTGAAGGATGCTGAAAGGGTAATGTCAGTTTCATGCACATATGTTATTGACTGTTACTGTTATGGCTGGTTAACAGGCACATGCTGTGCGTTGTGCTTGGCATGGCCAAAATTCAAATGGGGTAATGCCACATATGCAAGTACAATGTTCCCAGTACACCTTTCCGCTCATACACAGTTGTGAGGAAAGATAATGCCTTTCAAACACGCGAACCACCGACTGACAGACGGTGTCTGTCTAGAAGGTGCAATCTTCAGCACAACACTGTTCTGAGAAGTTCAGATCTCTTTATAATATGTTTGTATGCCAGTGGCATTGGTGACAGTCTTTCTCAAACATGTAAACCTTCCCTTATGAAATGTTACTCTACCAGTGCTTCATACTCATCTGTCATCAGGGGGTTGGTACCACAGGACCTCATCCATACCTCAGAACTGCAGCATAACAAACCACACAACACACACAGCTGTATATGACCTGCTGTTAAGGCACTGTCATCTGTTTGGCAGGGAGCAAATACCTTCAAAGCTAAAGTGAACATAGAAGTGCAGTGGGCATCAGAACCAGTCATCGCAGCGATTGAGAGAAATGGGGGTGTCATTTCTACAGCCTATTATGATGTGCACAGCCTGTGGGCTGTTATCAATCCAGAGAAATTTTTCAAGAAAGGTAAGTGGCAGCAGTGGACTGTTGCCAGACTGTACACCATTCAGTTGTCATTGTAAGTGGCAGCAGTGGACTGTTGCCAGACTGTACACCATACAGTTGTCATTGTAAGTGGCAGCAGTGAACTGTTGCCAGACTGTACACCATACAGTTGTCATTGTAAGTGGCAGCAGTGGACTGTTGCCAGACTGTACACCATACAGTTGTCATTGTAAGTGGCAGCAGTGAACTGTTGCCAGACTGTACATCATACAGTTGTCATTGTCATCTTAAAAGCCACTTATTCTTTGAGAAGATTAAATTCAAGTCATCAAGGATGTGATGCTGCATTCCTAGGTTTGTGGTTCCTGACATTTTGAGGGCCCCCATCATCCTCAAAACAGGAAATCACTCAACCAGTAACACACTGTCACATCACAGCAGACCTGAATCCTCTGCAACACCACTTTGAGAACTTGGGACATCTTGCAACTGTGTTGTTTCTCATACGCGTTGTAGTTATTGTCTGCAAAATAGCATGAACTGTCAGCGTGTTCAGTAACACATCTACATACCTGAACATCTCTTGTACTTACAAAAGCCCCTAAGCAATATTTATGTACATTTCTTTATTGTAAATGAGAGGGAGGGATGAAGGAAGGGGGAGATAAAGACAACAGGCTGTAGACATAGAGAAAACAAATATCTTGGAAATGGGGGGGAAGGGAAAGAAGAGGTTTTGGGGATGAAGACATTCACAGTAACAATTTTCCCCAACAGACAAAACCTCTCTTTGTGCTAGTCACAGCCACATGGTGTGGGCATCTTGAAATTCGTATCAAGTCTTACCTTTCTCTTGGTGTTATTTCCACTGACATAGCAGCAGGATGTGTTCTGTTTGCCATATGATTACTAACGCATTCCCCATAGTCAAATATTTCTCTATAAAGAACCCTGGAAAGTCAGCCTGCTGATAAGCATGCTTTGCATGTGGAGACATTTCTACAGACTGTAATTAAACTTATTAATGTCACAAGGCAACACAAATTGTGTTACAGGAGAGGCAATTCCACGCCGTATGCTGCCACCTCAGGACGCAATAGAATACTACACAAGCCCAGCTAATCGTGGTTACCTGGCAGATCCTGAGAAGATTTCCTGGGAGCGTCTGGTGTTGGCACAGAAGTATGGTTATCAGTTACCAGTACTGGAAAATGATCCTGATTATGCTATGCTCATCCAAAGAAAAGACCCAAGACAAATTTTTCTAGGACTTGAACCTGGTTGGGTGGTGAATCTTCGTGATCGCAGTATTCTCAAACCCACAGATGAACAACTCAAACAGTTCTATCATTCATAGCCTAGGAAAAAATCAATAATTATTAATGTGTTAGAATAATGGAATGAAGTACATGAAGCAGTCTCTGCAATGGCTGTAGTTGATATTCAACAAATTCCTTGCAGTTTATGGAACCCGAACATCCACTGCTGTTCTCACAATAACCTGCCACTATACGATACTGACATTCTCATACCTGTGCTTAAATTGTCTCTTTCCCTCGGGTTTTCTGACAAAAAAATCATACACATCCCATCTCCCAGTCTTGCCACATGCACCACCGTCTCATTCTCCTTCATTTGATCAGAATCATGACATGTGACCAGGAGTACATATCATGATGCTCCACATTACAGTCTGCCCTCCCTCTTAGCTCCAAACACCCTCAGTCTATGTGAATTCTTGTAAATAATATTTGTCTCATGTGTCTAAGGATTCTTCTTTTTTAATACCAGTCTTCGTAATAGTGTGTACATCAGCTACCAAATCATCTCCTTACAACACTGTTGATAACCAAAAATTATGAATTACAACACTATAGGTTTCTTGTTTTTAAATCTCATGTAAAGTGAAACATTGCCACAAACAGTTTGATAAGCTGGTATTACTCAAAACAGTTTAAACAGGAAGGTATAACACATGCCCTTCCATACACAACAGCCCTCATCTACAACATGTTACAGGGATATAATTACAAACAGTGGTTACTTAGCTGTGGTGGACAGAAATAAAGCCAGCTCTTGCACAACCATGTCTACTATTTTCCATTAATTGTGCACTCAGTGAAGTAGTGACAGCTGCCTGTATGTAAGACAATACCTGATTATCCAAAATACAAATTCAGCAAACAAAGATTTGCTGTTGGAATCATGACGTAGTACTGGGTCATTTTTTTATCTTACAACTATTAGCTGGCACTTCCTGTTGGCTCATTTATCATATTAACCCCTCTCAGCCAACTGCCTACATAAGTGGCACAGTAGCAGCCACAAGTGACAACTGACAGCTGATGCATAAAGGACCTTGTACAATTACAACTCCTCTTACACAGGCAGCTGTTTGTTTCCATACACAATGATTAATGTACTACCAATGGTACACACCTGTTTATTTAAACCCAAACGTGTGGTGATGGATGAGACTCATAACAGGCAATGGCAGTCCATCTGTGACAATATGCTGTGCCTATGACAGTTTTTAATTATTCTTCGCCTTATATTTTCACTTTCTGTAACAGATGGCACAAAGGAAGCCTTCCTGTATAATTTACTAGCTTATGGCAGGTTACTAATAATTACCTGTGTTGCTATCATCAGAGCTCCAACAGAAAAACAGTAGTGGGGTCAAAATGTCCACGCACAATGTACAACAGCAGCTTATTTCAATGCCCACACAGGTGTTATAATTCATGTCATCCTTTTAACAGTATTGCAGTTTTCCACCAACACTCCCCAAGGTTCAAAGTACAGTATTCACAGATATCAAAAGTTACATCATGAAATTATTTAACTACCATCATATATCCTGGATTACATAGAAGCAAGATGCCTGTTACATTCTGATGCGATACAATCTATACAAAAACTGCATTACATTCAAGTGACATTAGAAATTCCTAAGTGCAGTATGCACAGAGGTTGAATATAAAAAATATACAAGACAGCACTGCTTTTCTATAGCTGCACATTTTACTAAGTTTCAGAACTGGAAAAAGGTCTGAAATTCTTGTTTATGTAAACAAGTGGTTGAATGTCTTTAAAGAAGTGCCCTGGAAAACTATTTTGAAGAGCATTTCAATCACTAACCTAAAATACTGATAATTTTATATGCAAAAACTGAAAAAAATTCATTTTAATTTTGGCCACTGCTGCTCAAACTGGTGGGGACAATACAGAATTGCGTAATTATCTGATCTGTATTTAAAAATCCTCATTCATAAAAAGACATATTAACAAGCCATGGGTTAAACTGTACAGTACAACAACCATGCACACAAACACATGTGCATGTGTGCGCACATGCCCCACCCACCCAACCACACACATACACACACATACTCACTTCTATAATATTGAAATTAGCAGTATTAGTCTCTTTGGGGTCATACAATCTGCCAATAAATATATATCTATATATACTGCTCTTGTGTTTGATTACAGAAATCCTACATAATAAACCATGGCTCAAGTGTAGAAGTCTCGTGGTATAAGGATGGTTATTACTCAACAGTATGTTTACATTACAGGGATGAAAAAATAAATAAAAAATATTTAATTATGGTATTATTCACAAAGATCTGAAAGCAGCTGTAATTAATTGCACCAATAGGCAGGCGCTTGCTCATACCGTTGCACTACTATTGCACAGCGACCGGCCGTTAGTTTTTGGTAAGGCCACAGTTACTGTACACATGGTCGTCCAGATTCTATTTTAGAGCTGACCAAAATCCATGAACTATACTACCACCTACCCACTCTACAGATACTACACTGTTGAAAAAAAAATTTGAAGTCAAATTCGTATGATTTTGACCCAGTGTCGTATACAGATCCATCGGAGTACACACTGAACTGGAATACATTATCATGTGGTGAACTAAATACACAAATTCAACAAAA
>Ga0123352_10003367_pt1 | contig 23061 bp, 17 predicted proteins | sample TergutLab28metaG_FD_89700 | JGI IMG/M metagenome (GOLD analysis project Ga0123352, IMG submission 89700) | Labiotermes labralis P1 segment gut microbial communities from Petit-Saut dam, French Guiana - Lab288 P1 | ecosystem: Host-associated > Arthropoda: Insects > Digestive system > Gut ...
GATGACGGTATATACATCATCATACCTGGCTTTCTCTCTTTTTTTTTTTTTTTTTTTTCTCTCTCTTTTTTTTTTTTTAAAAAGGTATTAAAATAAAAAAGGTGATTTTGTAAATTTTAGATTAAAAAAAAAAAAAATGTAAAAAAAAAAAAATGCATTACCCTCTGGGGGAATCCCCAATAAAACTCCCTCCCGGGTCCCCCCCCCCCCCCCACACACACACACACGCACGCACACAACGCGCGCACACACACAACAGAGAGAGAGAGAGAGAGAGAGAACCACAGAACAGAATTTCATGAACGCTGATGTGGAGAACTTTACAGAAGAATTGTCAAGCAATTTCAATTTGTTTATGTTAATCACATATTCTTCATGGCCACTTTACATGAAGATCTACACAAGGTTCTGTGCATCTGCATCCCTAATTTGCAAGAGTGTTTCTGTCCTTGCTTTGTACATGTGCACAGTTCATATCAGGCTAGATTTTAATGACACTGCTAGGATACAGGGCAAACTCACACTACCTAGAGAACCTAATTTGTAGCAAAGCAAATCTACCACAGCAGATGCTCTATGTACACACTTCTTAACTTATTCTCTGCCTTAGTCTTCATACCCTTCTCCTTTCATACTCCAACCTGCAGAATTCTGTGTTAAGGTCTGCAAGAGATAGACAATTTGGAAATGCCACAGAATGTTTGAGGGCTGTAGAATATCATACCTGTAGTCACAGTAAATTATACGACCATCAAGAAGGTGTCGAGTCACATACTCCTCTCTAGTAGCGTGAAGCAGTGAACGTGAAGACATGTTTCTCTCACGCATTGTGCGGACAACTGCGATCAGCACAGTATCGATGTCATTCCCTGATCCTGTATTGCTGCCATCTAAACACACACACACACAAATAAAACACAAATTAAACATTGTTTTTAATAATCCTGATAAAAGACCCTTAACTCACTTTGTGAGAGGGACTCAATAATGTCTTGTTAAGACTTCTGAAATATTTTCAACAGCAATTTAAGCATGTTATTAAACAATGCTGTCAATTACTAAGTTTATATAGCAACAGCAGCTTTATGCTACACCCACTTCCCCCTCATAGAAAAATGACAATACAAACTGAATAAGGGGCTGGATAGCTCTCACAGCCAATATGGACATTATGGCAAAGAAAAAAATTGCTTCCCAAACAATAATTGTCACTTTCCCTAACAAAGCTATCATACATTATTAGACAACATTATCTCAGTGACAGAAGAGCTGGCTAATACTTTGTAGATACTTGTTTAGAATCTTAGCTTGTTACAACAATGGTAAAGATAACTGTGAGGGAGTGTCTGGGGATTCTTCAGTCCCAACACTTCATTAAAAAAAATGGAACAGCACTTCGTCCCTACTTTTTCTTCCCCATTCATAACCACTACTTCATACTATAATCCATCAAGTCATCCTACTAACGAGCCCCTGATCCTCTATGTGTAACTTACATACAGAGTAAAGGGTTTAAGTTATGGTCTATGAACTGAGTATCTTCCATTCTGTAGTGTTCACATGGCCCATCTGGAAAGTGAGTACCAAAGTACTTGACTTAACAAAGTGGTATGCAGCCAGCTACCAGAGACCAAGCTTCAAAATACTCAGTGTGAAAGTGATTGCCAAGGAAAAAGATTCAATAAAAAGTCAGCCATGGGTGATTACAGGTAGCTGAGACTGAATAGGAATCCTCCTGATGAAGATTACTAGAGAGCATGTTTCTAAAAGAAACTTGACTTATGGTGATTATCAGAGGTCATGGTTCCAGAGTTCAGCCAATGAAGATAACTGCAGAGTACAATTTAAGAGAATCCCGTCTGAGGGTGATTACAGGAGATCAAAGTTCAACAGACGCCTACCTGACAGATATGAATACAGAGTAATATTGAATGAAAAGTCACTGAAAGCATGTCACTGGAGATAAAGATCACAAAGATACACACATACAAGCTTGACTACAAGTACGCTTAAGAAGGATTACTGAATATGTTTTTGGCTTAGTCAGTCACCATAAACACTGATACATACATGAAACTCAGCCATCAAATGCATGATGCCTTCCCCATGGTAAAAAAATCATTCAGTTGCCTGCACAATGGCAGACATATGCAGCAGCCCAAAGATGTGGAAATCACTCGAGCTCATCCTGACTGTGTGGAAATGGGCCAGCACCTCACAGCACAGTGTAACCTTGATGACAATGGGTGCATGCAGTGCAGCCATATGAATGATTGGTTTAACCACAGGAAGGTAAATAACACATGATGGAGAGCAAAGGGTTTATCATTAATTATGATGAATGTGTGACTAAGCCCAATGGATACCTAGTTACTATTCTTGAGTGGGAATGTATCAGAGCCCTATTACTTAACCCAAGCAAATGATATGCAGTTTTGGTTAACGTTTCAAAAAACAAGAAAGGCAATGTGCGTATAAATGTAGCACTGTAGCATGTTCACGTAACCATTGTAACCATTGGAGAAGCATTAAGTATTGTCCAGATGTACATTTTTCCACATTATCTCATCAAACAGTACAATTATCATAGTAAAGTTACTGAACATAAAATGCATTTTGATTTCCTATAAAATCTTTAAACATATCTCATTCTAAAAAGAATCAGTGACATATCATAAATGTACATACCCAGGTCTTCATGTAAAGTACCCGTAAATCTTGTCAGACTTTAATGAAACTTGAATTTTTTTTTATGGATCTTCGAAAAATCCTCAATTATAAAATTTCACGAAAATTTGTCAACTGGGAGTCAAGTTGTTCCACGCAAACGGACACACATGACGAAGTTAACAGTTGCTTTTCACAATTTTGCACACTCACCTAAAAAAGGCTGCGACAACACCCAAATTTGTAACCTTCTAATTACGAATTCACAAACTTAACTCCTAGGTCACAGAGAAGTGCAGGATGTAATGGACAGAAGATAGTGGTCAGGAATAGAGAAAATTTCTCTGTCTATCTTATCAGCAATTTCTTTGAGTGGGGTGGTATTGCTGGTCATTCTGCTTTGTCAGAAGATCTTTGTTTTCACAAAGTTTGAAACAAATCTGAGAAGACCCGATCATGCACTTCCCTTCTCAGGAGAATCAACCTGCAAACGAATGTAAGACATAATGAAGACTGTGTTGACACATAATGGATAATAGACTAACAAGAAAAATTATAAATTTAAGAAGTATTATGACAGTAGTAAATAAAAAAAACTGCCCCATCTTCTGGTTACATCAAACGTTTAAACACATCGAAATATTTTGTAGTTGTTGACGTACAAACAACATTTTGGAGACAATTTGATCTACCAGCTTATCTAGAGCATGAGTAATCTGAATCAAGATTTCCTACTACCTGGAACCATTCCATGTTCATTTCCTAGTAAGATCAGCATGATCAATAAAATTACACACACCACCCACAGTCGACCATATAATCTTGCATAAATCATCCTTAACATCTTTCAAAGTAGCAGGAAATAGAATTAAGTAAATTTCACATACCAGTTTGTAAAACAAGTTATATGTCCAACCAATTCACACTCCCTTACATATGAATGCTGCATTGACACAAAATAATACTGGTTTACTTACAACCTTCTGTAATAATAAGTGTGTGTCATATTCTTGGTTAGTTATCCTGGCATGCAAAGTGCAACTTTTCTACGCAGTATTAGCATGTTGTCAGGTGTCACCTGACTGTACCATATTTTTTTCACATTATCTCATAAACAGCACGATTTTCAAGAAAGAGTTAGTGAACACAAAATGTGATTTTTCTCTACAACTTGTCTGAAATAAAAATCAATTTAAGAAGCATTCAATGACATATAATCAAAAATACATAAAGGTCTTCACATGTGAAGCATCTGTTAAGCTTCTCAGATTTTCATGAAACTTGAATTTTCTCAACAGATTTTACAAAAATACAAAAATATCGAATTTCATGAACATCCGTTCAGTGGGAGTAGAGCTGTTCTATGCGGACAGGTAGACAGATAGACATGACGATGCTAATACTCAATTTACACAATTCTGACACGGTGCCTAAAAACTGACGCAATGCACCAATATCCCATCAATCTCTGTCTTGACACAAGTAACAACACATCAAATAAACTGCAAGGATAAGTATATATGAACAAGTGGACAGAATCATAAAGGAAATGAAAGTAGCTTATATCAAGAAACCAACGGAATTTGCAGCGAATTAGTTCAGCACTGGGCATGTAACACAGTAGAATGTGTGGTCTTTGGGAGATACGACCTGTGGCTGAAGAAGGAGGTGAGCATCAAGCTTTTAATACAACATAAAACAACCAGATGCAGCATGAATATTGTGGCAGTCTGTCGTCTTACAGGCACATGGCTAGATACATATTCAGCACTTCTCTAACAAGTTCCTAATACAAACACCATCAGGTTTTTTTTATATAAATGTTCACAGTTATATATAAGATAACACGGAGATTAAATAACCAAAATGTACTGCGCATGAAACACACAAAGGAGAGATAAATGCATATACTACATCAAATTTTAACTGTTTTTACTGGTCTATACATTGCGGCCTTCGCCGTTTTGCAGTCACCGATTCTGAACTTGGCAACAATTCTCTGGCATGTAAGGTTTTTAGGTGCGCTCGCAAAATTGCTAAAAGCGACTATTAGCTTTATCACGTCTGTCCGTCTGTTAGCATGGAAAGACTCGGCTTCCAATCAAAGGATATTAATGAAATTGTATATGAGTATTTTTCGAAAATCTGTTGAGAAAATGCAAGTTTCATACTTAAGCTGAAGACCAATATACTTTTTTGATCATATCACACTCAGTTCTTCTCAGAATGAGAAATGTTTCTGATGAAAGTTGTTGAGAATATCAAAACACAACTTTTCAAGAATTGTGTCATGTATGAGATAATGTGGAAAAATATAGTACAGCCAGAGAGGAGAGGCTACATATGACAATATGGCACATGCACATTTCATGCTGGGTAAATAAGGCATCAAACACACACACTCAGATGTGATACTTATTGCTATTCTACTGCATCAATGGTTGAACAAACACGCACCAATGTTACGTTACACATACATGGCCTGTCTTGTTGGAAAATAAGCACATTCAGCTTTGAAGGGAAAATGTAAGCATAAAAGTTGCTTTACTTTTTACTCACAGCAATACTGAACGTACAAAAGGAATAATGAACCCAAAGATGTTCCCAATTTACTCAGTATAACACTACTAAGAGGAAAGAAAATAAAACATTGACATTTATTCTTTTTCGCTTGCACATGTCTAGATCTTCTCTTTTAAGCTGCTGGCAGTATTCCGCCTGCATAAGCAAATGCCATTTTCAATGGTAAAATTTCTGCAATGCACTATGTCCTTGCAGCACTTTATATCATTTGTGTCACTGACATCTCCAGTGTTCATTGGATATACACCCAACAAAGATTTGATGTTCTCACAATAGTGCTGCTGTAGATTCACGTGTTCGGGGATGTTCACAGTCACTGGATAAACATTTCCCTACTTATATTACTTTTTACCCAACCATGCAGGATAACATTCCAGAAAGATGTGAATTTTCAAGTGCAAGTGAGATTTAAGTGTATTTTCAGCAACATATGACAACCATTCCTTACGAATGCTTGCAAGCATGAGCTCAACCAGTTGTCTGTGGATGGGCATTTTTAAGTTGTTAACAACCAATACGAATGCTTCCCATGCTGCCTTATCACTTCTTCCTAGTATTTCATCAAAATTCCTGTCATTCAAAACAGACTTTATGTAAGAACTGACAAAGACCTCTCCTTTATATCTCTGCACTGATTATCCATCAAGCCTTCTCTTGAAGACACTGAAAACATCCTTAATTCAGATTCGCGGTCTTAACATAATGTTTCACTGGTCTAAGTTTGCTGTAAAGATAGAACTATTTTCTGTAGAACTACAAGCAGATCTTTCGAAATACTATTTTGCTCAGTAAGAAAATGCTTGGGATGAGGTCGATCTGTCATAGCATCATGATTACTTTTTATGCACATGTTCCAATCACATAAGCAGCAGCAAAACTTTCATTACAAAGCTGCATGCAGGAAATGAGAAATTCCTCAAAAATTCCAAACGTATTTGTTATGATGAATGCAAATGGTGAGCAGAAGTTTCAGACATAACTTTGAAGCATCAAAAATCACTAATCCTCATTCTTATGTTTCATGTCCTAGTGCCCTCATCAGTTCATTAAAATTACTGTGGCAGGAAACTAGCAAGTTATTCTTCACAACTAAGAAATATGGAGTCCTCTGTTCGTTTCTAAAAAACTCAGTCTCTGGAACCAGGAAGGACTGCTTGATTCGTGGACATCCATACTGAATTCCCGCATGGGGACAAATTTACCCTTATCTTTGCAAGACCATTCAATCTGGTGTGGGTTATTAAATTAACTTCTTTCTGAATCTGGTAGTACATATCCTTTATCATGATCCCTACCATACACATCCATCTCCCATCATCAGAATCAGAGAAAACAACATCGAGACCCGAAATAAATGGACAGAATTCATAACCTAAGTCTTCCAGATTCTAAAGGTGCAGTCACATCGCTACAACATGATGTCTGTTCAAACATCAGTCCTCTTAAATATATAAACTTTTTCCTGTGTTGAAGTAGCATGTCCTGAAGGCATATGGATGAGTGAAGGTAGAACTTCACATGTTCTTAAAATGGAATGAGTGGTCATCTTCATAGATTGTCTGATTTACCTATGGGAATAGAGCCTCACCATCCATTGGATGGGCATGGTCCCCAGAGCCAGTCTGGACTTCTGGTGAACAGAGAAATCTTTTGTCCCAGCCAGGAAGTGACACCAGTCCAGCCTGCTGTGAACTTAAAAACCAGCCACTTTCCAAGGGACCATTCGAGACTAGCCTGTGGCAGTGCTAAGCCACTAACAGATTGTGAGACTGCGCTAAGCCAATGGCAAGGTTGCATAGCAACAAATTTTGTTGAATGAATAGTTGGGGTTCTTCTCACATAACCATGTGCACTGGTTGGGAAACAGCATTAATATGAAAACAAGAAAAGCTCCCAACACTTCCACTGAAAATTAAATAGCAGGTTATGACGTCCTTGTGAAATTATGAAGATAAATCCAATTTGTTAAATACCATGAACAACTTTCCTCAAAATAAGATTAAATGGGATACTGGGGGATTCACGGGAAGCCTTAAGATGACCAACGTGGATTCCTTACGTTCCAGCTGGACGTCCCTGTTGAATACCACCAAATTCTAGGAATTTCTTACAACCAAGAGTTAATTCAATCTGTCACCGAACAAACTTCACACTGGAATAGTCTCAACAGGTGGCTCTAGGATCGTGAATTACTACACGCGCATTTTTACATCTAATTTTGCTCCACAAAAATGACTTTCTTACAAAAAGACGGCAAAAATCTTCCGGCGTGGCTAAATCTTCCTTTTGATAGCAATGCGACTCATTCACTCCATGGTTCAGTGTCTCTCTTGAATACCTCATAATTACATTGGAAGTAAAAAAATCTGTGCCTCATGTAACCTAAAGGGTCATTATCGCGTTCACAAAAATTCGCCACACTTTCATACGATACATTTCCAGGTTCTTTTTAATATTACACTACCACCTATAAGGAAAAATATCCATACGTTGGTTAACTACTTCCTCCATAAAAAATAACCCGCCAGTCCCATTTTTCTGAGCATAATCAGGTTAACAGCACAAATCATGAAGCTTTCGTTACGCAATTTTCTCCAACCGACCAGTACTTGCTAAAGCTGAAAAATGAATCTCGTCAGGTTTCTGTGATCAAACAACCTTACCATCCTCCCCTCAATCCAATTTTCACACCCACATGAACAACAAAAGGAGCCATGATAGCGCAGACAGTACAGTGACTAGACTACGGGCTAGACGATCCGAAGTTCCAATCCCGGTAGGGGTAGGAGATTTATCTCTTCCAAAAAATGTCCAGATCGGCTCTGGGACCCACCCAGCCTCCTATTCAAAAGGTACCGAGGGCTCCTTCCCCGCAAGTAAAGCGAACGGGGCGTGAAGGTAACCACCCATCCCCCCTATTTAGGGCCGAGATTAAGAGAAAGTGTAATTCTATCTCCACTCGCTCTACGTGCCGTCATGGCGTTAGTAATGACAGCTTTCCCTCCGCCTTTACTTCTGTCAAGAACAGACAAGACTGGATACACAGCAATTCAACACGAGCTTGTTGCACAATGTTTTTATTTGTTGTTTACTGCTCCGACAGGTGGCTGGCCATCTTCAGGGAGCTCGCAAGTTTGCTGACGTGTGCAACTTATGCGTCAGCTAATGTGGTAGAGATTCTTCATTTCATTAAAATTATAATTAGGATTAAAATAATAAAACCTTAAAATTCTTAAAATTAGTTTATGGTTAAATATGAGTACAATATAAAATTATTTTAATTGGGGACTGATATCACTTGCTGCGTCCAAACATCGGTGTTTTAATCTTCCTTCAGATGAATTAGGTTCTGGTATCCAGCTTCAGGTACCCCGTGTTCGAGATACCAATGAAGATGGCCAGCAACTAAGGCCGAACCATGTCGGAGCAATAATCAACAAATAAAAACAATGTTCCATAAGTTGGTGTTAGATTACTGTGTGTATAATGCAGTTGCACGGAAAGGGTACAATACTAAATTAGATAAAACTACAGTCAACTTTCAGGTAGGGTATAAGAAACAAATATTTCAGAACGCACAACAACTTTCGTCAATTAAGAACACAAATAGAGGTACCGGCAGTCTCGATTCTCCACGTCCAGATTGTTCGAGGTTCCGTGTAATCCGAGCCGATGCCTTAAAAGGGTTTTTTGAGCCTTAAATGGGAGGGGCGGTTTTTATTTTTTCACAATTTAACTTCAGCACTATTTTACTTTTTTACTACAGTATTGATATTCGCGAGGGAAAACGACTCGCTACGAACTGGACGGTCCGGGGATCGAATCCCGGTTGGGGCGAGGTTTTCCGCACCCGTCCAGCCCGGCCCTGGGGTCCATCCAGCCTCCTATATAATGGGTACTGGGTCGTTCTCGGGAGGAAAACGGATGGGGCGTGGCGTTGACCACCCACCCCAATCTAGCACCGAGTAAACAGCTATACGTCTACTCCCCCATTGGGCCTTCGTGGCCTGTTCTAGGGTGAACCTTACCGTCATTTAGTGATAGTCTGACACAATGCTACACAAACAATGCGTGTATCATTCTATACATATACGTAATCATACATTATATTGTAAGTCGTGTAGTCCGAGAAACCTCGGTCGCGTTCACCTTGCTCTAACGGGATTCCACCGCAGTTTATATCGCATAATAAAAGACAGCATTTCTGTACGAGTTTGGGACAAACGAACTGTTTTGCAAGCCTAACGCTAGCAAGCCACTGCCACTGTAGCGACACAATGGCCACGTGGAACCCAATCTTCCAAGATTCCCGGTCAACAGCCTTGGTCCACACCGGCGCCGGGCGCTTGTTTCAACCCCTCTCATTGGTTGACCACTTGAAATCGGGAGACTGTGGTTGGACTATCAGATCTACTACAGGTTACTGACTAGGCCTAACAAGTATCAAATATCCCGACTTAATTACGGAACAGCAGTTCAGAACAATTCAGGGTCGTAGGAGCCGTGGGAACCAACGGCAACACGGACACGTGTGTGTGTGTGTGTGTGTCACTCCGTGAAGCACAGTTTTTCTTCAAAAGTTATTAAGTCCTCAGCTACTCAAGAAATTCCCCTCACATTATAGAATTCAGAGGTTCATTACCGTGTTCACAACAGCCCGTCATTTATCCATATTCTGGGGGGAGGCAATCACTGCAATCCTCACCCTCTCAGCTTATTCTTTGAAGATCCACTTTAATATTACCCTCACACCTACGCCTCTTTCCTTCAGGTTTACACCCACCAAAACCCTGTACGCATTTACCTCCCACCATACGTTCCTCATGCCCCGCCCATCTCAAACGCTTTGATTTGATAACCAGCATCGTATATGATGAGGAGTTTCTCATTATGCAGTTTTCTCCGGTCTTCTGTTACCTCCTCCCTCTTATGCTCGAATATCTTCCTCAGCACCCTCGGCAATGTGAACCCCTCAATGTGCCAGACCAAATGTCACGCTCATGTGAAACAAGCAAAGTAATAACAGTTCTATACATTTTAATCTTTACATTCTTAGGCAGCAAAGGGGTAGAGAAACAAAAATTACGAAATACTACCTCCAGTACTTTCAGCGCTGTAACACACAAGTTTTCCTATGCAGCACGTAATCACCACATTATTATCATCATCAACATCATTCCTATTTTTATGGATAGGACAATTCAGTCAGTAAATGTACTGGCTTCGGCCGAGGATTTAAAGCCGTCACTTCATCAAGTGAGCATGACAGTGCGATCAGTGCAAATCCACGCCCACATTAGACGTCATATCATGGTTAGTGTGCACTTTACTCACGCATATGGACGCAATCACGTATAGTGAGAGTACTATATTTTTGCAAAAGTGTTTCCAAACTATCTCAAAATTACCTTTACGTCCCGTTGCCTCTGAAGAGAGACAGAACACACAGTACTTTCCCCAAAAGGTAACTACCATAACCAGCGACAGCCCAGGAATCTTCACAATAGATACAGCTTCACCTCAGACGTGGCACTGGTACAAGTTTCCCTCCGAAAACCTTGGCTTTCCCTATCATTATGAATTCACCTATGTTCCATACTCCTATTTCATTCACCTACCATCGACATTTATGAAAGCGTCGTTAAACCAATCGCTTCTCTCCCCCCCTCTCTCTCTCTCTCTCTCATTCTCTCGATGTGGTATAACTTCAGGCGTTGTTAGAACATCGCGAAATAACAGCATAAAATAAATTTAAAAAGTACTTCACGCTACCATAGGACAATCAGGCTGTGGGCGACTACATCCGTGAATATATGTGGGCTAATAACCTACTACAGTAAAAGCACGATTTGCCATATTTATTACTGACATTTCAATGACTCCAACGCGCCAGTAGAGCGAACAAAGAAAAGAAACGATCTGAAACACAACTTCGTCACAATTTTACTATTACAGCACATAACTCTTCCCACACGTCACTACAGACCAGTCCGAAACAACCTTGAAAGCGTATCCGAAACTGGTTACACCAGTCTAAAAAATGCAATTCTCTTTGAAAAAAACTAACTTCCTTTCTATCGACTGATTTTTACTTTTACAGTGAAAATGGTAACAAAGGCGACACAAGGAGAACTGCTTCAAAGAACAGCGACTCGACATCTTGCCAACGTCTATGGTTACAACACATCATGTGCGATTTGCATCTGTCAGCATGCCCGGTAAGCAGAGGAGACTCCGACTACGCCGGGTACACCTTAACAACACACACGATCGGTTAACTACATCTGCAAAGGTCAACTCTTCACGAATGCACGATTTTCTCGTCTTCGAACTTAAGAATTTCGATTTAAATTTGGCACTGGCCACCTACAGTGAAAGTGGCGAGATGTGGGGCGCTCACAGCGGTGTTAATAAAGATTCATTTCTTCCGAGACGTGACGCCGTGGGGACTGACAGAGTAACTAAAGTATCGGAGGAGCTAGACGCCTCCACCTTCAAGACTTACGTAGTCCAAGAACCTTCCTTCCGAAATGTCGGTAACCATTCATCAATCGACGCAGCGTAGAATCTACAACACAAGTGGTCGGGCAAATTGTGATCTGTACCAGAACAACACAACCAATACTTGACACGAACCTTAAATCGAAGTTTCAACATTCATAACTACTCGTTGTTAAAATCCACTGATACACAGTATGACACAGATCCACAGAATCACGTTTAATATAGATAATCCCGGGCTTAGGCAATAGTAACATTCCGTGAGGTCTGGCGCATGTCCGAACTGAGTATACCGATGGTTAAATACAATGTATATACGAGAGATTTCAGCTGAAATCCAAACTCCAACACATTGGAACCTGACTGGTCGCAGCGTGACGGTCCCGCCGTCTGTGTTAACACCCAGCAGTACTCTTCCACCACCTTCGTCTGATTTCGCTTTCAGTTCCAAGGAAAAATTCAGCTACGTTTCGAAAGTGTCGCTACCTCAAATTTCTATTTGTATAAAATTGCATAACTTCAGATTAAGTAAGTCGGGGAATGTCTGTAGAGTATATTTAACTTAAGAGATGGAGCATCCTTTACAACTCTGTGCAGTGTCCAGTGCATATGATACATAAGCATGTTTTCAACGTCATTTTTGTAAGATCCATATCTAAATGGGCGTATCCTCCTCACATCCAAACTACGTCTCCCACACCAAAATTATGTACGAAATTCTTGTTGCCGATCCGAGTTACAGTCATGTCTAACTCATCAAAACGTTATTAAATTTAGCTACGCTACTTTGCAATTCCACTCCACCAGCTTATTCCGTTGTCATGTAGCCTATTATACCGTCTGTTTTCTTCAAACTCAGCATGAACTTCAGAAATGTTGAACACATTTAGACTTTTGAACCTCCAGCAGAGAATCGAACCCCACGCCAAATAACCGACCCATTCATCATGAAACTGATATTCCCTAAGTTCACAAAATTTCTTGCCACGCGTTGCAATGTTACTACCTCTCTCAATTCAGCACACTGCATAACCAAATCGTATGAAATCTTTCACGCCGTTCCTCTCTAGATGTTTAACATTGTGGTCGCGCGAGCACACAGAGCCACTTGGCCTCACCACCACAATGCATCAGTAAACCATATGAAATCTTTCACACTGCGTGGTGGTGCGGCCAGATTCTGCAGCGTGGCGGTTGACATGTGGCCAATACAAAAAGTGGTGCGGCCATGGTGGCTCCATGTGCAAAACGCCAAACAGTCGGACTACGGACCAGACGACTGGGGTCCGTCAAGGGGCAGGAGGTATTATCTTCGATACCACGTGCAGACCGGTTCTGGACCCACCCAGTCGCCTATGCAAGGCTACCAGGAGCTACAGCCACCACAAAGAAGTGCCCGAAATGGGAGACCGACCACCAGCATCCATCTGTTGCCGAAGTCAAGCACGCGTTGCGTTTCAGATTTCCTAGGCACGTGGACGATTTAGCCTGTAACTTACTTTACATCGCAATCTTCATACGTGACTTACAAAAAATAACTAAATTTTATGTAATTACAGCACACTTCCGTACCAGTAATAATGGACAACGCTGATACTTTATAACTACTGTCCCCATTTTTTCAAGGACTAGTACTTGTTTTCTGCACCAGTTTTATATCAATAAAACTGTAACGAAATAAACGCGTAAGCCTCGAAGGTATAGGCCATATCACACAGTTCTATAGAACTCTTCTTTAATGTTGGTAACTAAGTGAACATTAGACTAATGTATCTGCATCTACAGTAGCATTCACATAACAGGGCACATCAACATCGTAAGGCAGAGACGCAGGTGAAGTGTAAAAAACAAACTCTCCTACTTATGTTAATTAGTTATAAACAACAGAAGATACGGCATCACATGCATTTCATATTTCTGGCCGCCGCACTGTAATAAAACTTGTAAACAACAAATAGACCGACTATGAATTAAACCGTGTATGGTTGCCTAGCGACGTGACGACGGCAGGCATACACAGGTTAATGCATTTTTACCTAGCAACAACCAGGTACACAGGATAAAAAGAAATGGAGAAGACGGAGAAATTTTGTATTACAAAAGACAGGAGAGTGGTGTCAATATGTCCGATATCTGACCTCTTCATACCCTGTGAAAGAACCTACAAACGGTCACGAAAAGTCTTTAAAAAATCTCACTTCGAGCCATCTCGCCACCGCACCAATATGCCGACGTCCCGAACTTTGGAAGTTGCAGCACCACTCAATTTATTGTTCATTTAACGACCCTGTCAGCAACTCAGGCTACACAGCCTTGAATCATAGACAATCAATTACTGAGCTGGAAATGGCATGACAGAAATCGACCGAGGACTAATTTGAGTTTCCACCCCAACACTTGACTGGAGGGAAGGCGGTCGTGTTCGGACACTGGCGGTAGTGGCTGCCACTACCGCCAGTGTAGACGGATAACTGAATTACGTAATAATTCGTCTTTTGGGATGTTACGCTGCGTCGATGGGTAACCCTTCTCTGCGTTTTTAAAGACTGTACTGCTTCCACCTTCAGGGTCCAAGTCTGAACTGACAGCTACTTGCCCATCGACACAACATAACATCCCAGAAGACGTGAATCATCAGCAACACAGCCGTGAGAACTTCACATCGCAATTTAATAACCCCCACAACCTACAGAACCTACACTGCCCATCGCACGCGGGGGCGCATTTGGTTAAGGTACTGCGCTACAATTCGGTCGGAAGGTCGCGGACTCGATTCCCGATGGTGTCATAGGAATTTTTCATTGACATAATCCTTACCTTACCACCTGGAAATATGGGAGCCCCGACCGCCTAAAACCCTCTGTATTTTACCTTTCCACTTACAGTCCTTGCTAGTATAACGAATAAAATGAACTACCCTCGACGCTGTACAATACGTTACAGGTGACCAAACTTTTGGGCTCAGTGATATGCTCTAAGGACAGAAAATCTTTCGCGATCTACCGCAGTACATAATGTATTAATATTCGGTCAACTAGGCAAAGAAATGTAAAATAGCATAACATCAGGCATATAAAATTACAGCTGTTTCATGTAATAACAACGGATCACTTAAAACTAATTTACCCTAATTAAAAGGCGTTTTTCAATAACCTTCCTCCTACGAAGTTGATGCATGACACTGAATATCTCGCGGTAAGTTACTTAAAAGCGTTCGTAATCACTTAGGCACAAGTGCAGGCAGTATTTTAAAAGTTCATCGGTCAGAGGCTTTGGTATCTTGATTTAATCATCTTCATTTGCGAAATGGTTTCTTCGCAGCAGAATGTTGTTGAAAAAAATTCTGACAAACGAAGAGATTATTGATCGCACTGAGACGGCAAATAAGTTTTGAGCGAGACCAAAAAGTGGCCGCGGCCAAGTGGCCACCTCTGCGTTACGCAGCAATGGTACGACCAAGTTTCAAACCATCTCCCGAGCCACAAACACACTGCCACCTGGTCATGAAATACAGCTTGAGCTGCTACTCCGCTTGCCCATATGCTACCATGAAAAATGGACATCTTCACAGCGAAAATTGCCCATAACAACATAAAGAAGAACCAAATACAAATTTCACACGGGTGAAGGATGGCAAAGTTATACAAACGGCCTCTTCTTCCCGAACAATCTGACGCGAAGCCTTAACGGACAGAGCGATGGAAGACTGCAAACAGCGTTAAAGGGGGTTTCAGTGAAGAAATGTGAATACAAGGGCCACGTAAATTTTATTCAACCAATTTACACTTCGTCCATAAAAAAAACTGGCATAATAGTAACAAGGTTTAGAAGTGTATTCCATTAAAAGTACACGAATTTCCCACACGCGTTCCTCGCAATTTTACACGGCTCATTTACTGCAGATACGAATCTACCGTTGCCATACTACATGCACTACACGCACACAACATAAAACAGTAATTGTTCTTCCTTGTTATACATAAACCGCACAGCAACGATTGCAATAAAATTTACGATCTTGCACACATCTCTGTTCTATATGACGTTCCAATCTGTTTTATGGATACTCGTACATGGGAAAATCGACTCTGAAATCCCCTCCACGCTCACTTATTGAAAATAAACACATCGCCGAAGAGCTAATCGTGTAATTCTACAGAAAGTCAGACACTATTTTTTTACGAATTACAATGAAGAGTGACGGCGCGGAACAAATCTTCAGATAAACATTTAGTTTGGAATGAGATCTTGGCTTATTGCTACCACACGACATTTCAAGCTTCATTTGAAGTATGAGATGTAGTGGTTCAAAACGAACCACAATCAAACTCGCACAAATTTCAGTGCATACCACCAATACCAAATTTAATCGAAATCAGTTCAGTAGCTTCGGAGATTACACGCTAGGACAGACTGGGGAAAGCATATAAAGCAACAATCATAATTGCGGATAATAAACTAAACAACTGACTGCCAGTAAATAGACACATTCCCGCCCGGACATGTGATGTCTGAATCACAACCATCGTCATTTCGTTCGGCTGTCCCGCTGATCCAGATCCTGGCAGTATCCACGAGTAGCAGCCGAGGGAGAGCGAAGACGTCATCGATCTGGGGCATGCTGAGCGCTTCTCAACCGTGCTAGGAATTCATTCACCTCCGCGCAGCACGTGGCTAACATACGGGGGTGAGAATGATGAAACAAACAGTGCCAGGAGATACAATACACGGCTCTTACCTCTCGCGACTGCAGTCACTGTACGACACTCGGGAATATTGCGAAAACTGTCGAATGACTTGGCTGTCCCAACAGACTGCTGTCATACTTCAGTCGCAACTACCAAAACAACAACATTTATAGCTACAGTTCGAAGACCTACGAGGCTTGCGGTGGTGAGATACTGCAAGTTTCAGAGTTTGCTTAATAACACGTTTATAGTAGCACAGCGCCGACTGATCCACAAGTTACCTAACATGTCTTTCCAAACGCACAACTTATGTACCACATGAAATATCTTTACAAATGGCAGTGCATGTTAAATAACTACGATCCGTATGCAATGGGATGTGGCGTATTTCAAGGCATAAATCCGTCATTCGTCTGGACGGGTAGAACGTCAAGAATGACCTCGGTCAGGTCAGCCGGTAACCCGGTCGATACAACCGGTTACCTCCGGCATGATGTTTCAAGGGTTATGGTTAGGTGAACGTTTTCGGTATAAATAAAGATAATTCACACACATACAAGGCTGTGTCCCGATCAAGTCGTATCGTTAAAGATCAATACTGTGTCGATCCCATTTGAATCACCACACAGTGAGACCGTGTTCGATACACAAAAGCAGGGCCGTGCTCCTGCCGTGCTCCGACTGCCAACCATGAAAGCAATTTCTCAAGGCCACGACACAACACGGTCGGGGCACAGCACTGCATATGTAAAATGAAATACCTCCGTCTTGCGACGGCCTGTGGGCGACCAGCAAGAAGACCCTAGGTTTAACTTCTTCCGGCTACCGCACGGACCTACACGGAGGTTGTTACCACAATGCTTATCAGTAACCAAGTGAATTGCAGCTAATATCTGGCAAAACTAATTACGTTTATAAACAAGTTTATTACCAACTAAATGCACCAATATCTGAAATACAAACGTAAGCCTACGCGTTTCGGCTACCTTCCGTTACCATCATCAGGCAGTAACAAAATTCAAAAACGTATACAGAGTTTTTATGTGGTTTGTCGTTTGTAAATGGTAAAATATAAAAATAAATATTAATGTCAACATACTGTTGAATAACAATATACACGATTATCTATAAAAAAACTTGTGCTAAAATTAATATTATATACGAAGAGTATTAAATATCTTAAATGGTGCATCCAAACATCCTGAGAGAGCGAACTGTCTTCGAGTTTTAATGGAGGGGAAAATCCAGTATATTGATACTCTGTGTGTACACCATCGACGACCACACCGTAGTATATTCCGAGGGTAGCCGAAATATGCAGTAGTGCTTTTGTTACTCAAATTCCGGTTAATTAGCTGGCAGTAACCTTGTTTAGGTGCATCAACTGCACGGATGACATACGATATTAAGTTAAGTTTGTCAGGGATGAAGAGAAGTTGATTATTATGGTTCAAGAGAGTGCGTGCTTGTACAATTGGCAGCACGAGGATTATGACAATTTGTTCAAAGACAACTGTTCGAAGGAGACAGCTGCAGGCACTCGTACAAAAGGTAAGGAACAAGCCGCACAATATGCTGTTCACCATACAAAGGCTCACTGATGTTAGGGCAAAGCTCCGCTCACACTGCAAAAAGCAGTACGTGGGAGGGAGTGCACGAGTGGCCAGGCAGCCAAATGGCGTTACGAGGAGCAGATGCGGTTCTTCAGAATCGCTTTTAGGAAACAGCGTTAGTTATAGTGATTAAAATGAGACATGTGTGTAAATAAAAGAACTGAATACCTCTGAAAGGAGTCATGAAATCCGATCTTAAGGACAAACCAGACATTTCACACACAGACCTACGTGCATTTCTTCGCTAATCTCGACATAACTTGTTAAATATTTATCGGAAGTGGAAACGAAAGGTGTTGTTGTCTCACTGTTCAGGGTCTGCTTGAACATAAGCACGAAGACAATGCGCAGTGGATAAGCAGATCGGATTTTTCCAACTACCACGCGGACTTTCACAAAGGACAAGGCACTGTCGGAGCACGGCCGCGGCACAGCTCGGCATGTGTGAATTGGCGCGACACGGCAAGGCCGGGGCACAGCCCTGTTGTGTGTGAATTAGCCTTAAGAGTACTATGTTCTTTCGATAAAACGTGATGTAGTGTCGAATAAGATTGGAAGATGGACATGAATTGTATGCAAGAATCTGGAAATACGAGGCCGTAATGTATTTAAAGCACTATTCGCTGACACGGTCCAAGATAATCAAGAAAACCCTTAAACAGAACAGCCACAAACCCCACTGCGATTTCAACCGAACACAGATCGACATCATTTTGTTCAGGATATGTGACGTTACATGCTGTAATAGGAGTGCCGTGAATAAACTAGAAGAGTTCGTGGACCATTTCCAACCACTCTGCGTCAGAAAATTAGACAACACCAAAGGATAGTTGCTTCCATGCAAAGAACTAGATCTGGGGTCTTTCGAATATAAAGGAAAACTAAGCCCTCACCAACCGCGACTGTCAGTGCAAACAGCTATTGTACTATATTCACCGCATAGTTTCTACCTCGGCTTATTTAATGGCATTCTGTCTGTATATGCTACATAACGTCGAATGAGTAACTGGTGGCAAATGGCGGCCATGTCAACTACGTACGTTTCGACTTGCGGCCGAAGACAATGCATGGCCTTGGACTGCGATGCCATCGGGTTTGATCCGCCCTTTAAGGTTCAGTGGTTACAATATGTACCGCCTGGTTTAACATGCAACAATTCTACTTTCTGCCCACAAAGTGCATAGACGTGTTGAACACGAATCTCACAACAAACAGCGATTATTTTCCTACACAGCACGCATACTCGTATTAACAATTATACTGGTTTTTATTACCGAAATGGAAAGGATTTGGTGCGCGGTAGGTGCTGAATGTTTAAAAACAATTCAGGCCAATTTAGTATTTAAAGGGTTAATTCTTTGTTCGTTTAGCAATGTTGTTTAATCTTGCATCAACCTGCCGCCCACCCTCTCTCAAACATATAAACTTGCAGCGTTGTTTCTTCCGTCCTTTCTCCATATTCCCTTTACACAAGCCGAGTTAATAAGTTACACTATGGGCGGCAATGCGCCTTTATTTCCACTATGTTCTACAGCATCATATTGGGCAAATGGTTAAACTGCATTGGCTAGGCACTATCCAATGGAAGGACGGCTGTGAGCGACGAACTACAATTTATAAGAGGAGAATATGACCAATGCGATACGAAGGTTTGAAGACTGAATACCAACCAAACAACAACAACAAAAAAAAACCACAGACTGGGAATTTCGAGCAGCGCAAGTCAACGTCCCTTGGTCCGTTTAGTCACTCCCGCGTGCGAAACGCATCGCTGTTCAAAGACACGGATACTTTATAACTGTACTTGGGACTGTGCTTCACCTAACGTATTTCCCGACAAGGTTGCGGGCCTTGTGGTTTTACTAAGAATTTCTACTACAAATGGCAGTACGCGTTTGGGGAGGGGGTAGACTGTCTGGTAATTGAACCCACAGTGGCTCGGTGGCGCAGGCTGATGGCCTCCGTGATTGGGCGAAATAGTAGAGGCCGGGTCCCTCTTTTTAATTATAACCTGTAATTTGCCTTAAAACTGAGAAAAATCACGGAAAATCTCGGTCAAGGTAGCCGCGAATTGCTCGGCACAGTTCATCGTGTCGACTCGGCCGCCGTGTCACGGGCAGCCACGACTGGCCTGCCGATTTCCCAGTCGCTTTCGACGAAGACCTCAGGCGACTGTCATCATCCCTCGACCAGCCCAAGTGCCTTCCAAATTTCCGAACTGATCGGGGAAAATTTGCACCGCCAAATTCTCCTGAATTTGCTTATTACTAAGGTACCAAGATGCGTTAGGCGCAATACGGAAACACTTGGATTTTGGCACTTGCAGCTTCCTGGCGTGAGCGCGGGCAGCGGATTTCCAGATACAGCACACATAGGCCACCATGGATGGAATAAGTTGACTACTAATATTAAAGAGACGCCCTGGCATGCCCAGGCTTTGGGCTGCCTTTTTTCCGATCTGATGTATATCAATCGACCAGGTCAGCTGTGTATCGAGGGTCACCCGAAGATAACTCAGCTGCATCGACCCACTAGACTGGGTCCATGAACAGCTGTACTAGCCGGGGCTTTTGGATGTGTCTCGCGGCCCCGAAACTTTGATAACCCTCCAGTCCCGTGACTCGTGCTCGAGGACCCTGAGTGGTGCCTAGGTTGCTGACAATCAGCGTCAGTTTGCGAGACGTGACTACGGCGGCCGTTATCACCCGCGTAGTCTCAATGCGACATGAATCAACTACACGTGCCAAGAGTGACTATCTGACAGTGTGCTTGTACTAATAAGCCCAACCGGTGAATTCTGCGTACGCAATCATGGTTGTATGTTGTTCAGAACCACGCGGAACGCATACACACACCGTGCGCACAGTTTTTAGTGTTAAAAATGGCGATACATGCAGAAAACATTACTAGAATTAAAGAGTTGTGTTAGTAACCCAAAATAAGTATGAGGTTTACCACAAAAGTTGGTTAGGACAGCCAAAGGCAGAGACGAGACTCTAATTCTAGGCCTTTCAATTACGCAACGGAGTGCTACGCGCTTACCCGCGACGCTGGGAGCGAAGTAGTTGCAAACGGCCAACGTCTGTCTATATGCAGCACCGAGTCCGCAAGCCGGGTGACGCCTAGTATAGAATTAGCTGGCCTGTCAAGCACAAACCTACGTATTTTAACAGAATGTGATGTATTGACTTTCTCGAGGGCTAAAGCAAGTGCTGCAGATTAAAGCCAAGTCATGACAGCACAACAGACTCAGACGCATTGTATCCGTTCCTATGTTCAGGTTAGCATTTCCACGAAAGTGTCTAATAAAAACAACTTTATTCTATTTTCCAAACATGAAAAAACTGCTTCCAGTAACAGAAGTTGCATTAACACCCAAGCAAAGAAACAGAAAACACCTTTTCGTAATTGTCTACTGTTAACAGATGTTAAATATTTCCCTTCTGAAAAATTTGGCACCTATCCTAAATGGAAAAAGAGTACATTCGAAATTGTATTTAGTTATGTGATAATTTGTTTTGAATGTGTTCTTTGTACGAACATGAAATATTACCCCAATCCCAACCACTACCCATTCAGCAAATTTAGGTTCAATTTGGGATTTGGAGGTTCACAGTAAAATTCGTCGAAATAATTTAATTTTGGATTACAACAGTCCAATAAGTAGCTACCGTAAATTAATAACAAGAAATCCAACATAGACAAGTATTATATTAACCCTTTAAAGGCTAAATGTGTCTGTTTTATATAATGATAGTCCGTACCGCGCAGTAAACACCCACCACCTCGGTTATACAAAACCAGTCTGCTAAAGTTGTGTAAGGCAAAAGTCGCTGTTAGTTGTGAGATCCGAACGCTACAGAACACATAAACCAATGTGAACACCATGTAGAATTGTTGAATGTTACACCTAGTGGTACGTAAAGTAATCGCTACACTATTAAAGGTTAATGAGTACAACATCCCGCAAGTAAAAAAGAAGATACTGAATTTTAATGTAAACATGTTTCTGTAATTCGATACTGTATGTATTAAAATAAGGGCCGTAAATATTACATTCTGGTTTAATCCAGAATGCATCAAACAAGTAAAAAAGGTAATCGCCACTGCACATAAAGCCGAAACCGAATTTCGTACCGAAAAAAAAGTTTACTAACATTTACTCCTAACTTAAAACAGGGACCTTACTATCTTGTACAACATTTGTTAGGCCTACAGTTAACTGAATGGTGAGAGGAATATTTTCTGGTTTCTTGCAGCGTGGTTTCTGTAACGTGACTATCTTTGCAAGAACGTAAGTGCACCTGCAACGGCCCCTTACGTAACAAACACTCCTTACCCAAACATTAAGGAAAGCAAGCAGGCATGCATTCAGACGTCAGTGCTAATGTGTTACAACCGATTGATATTTAAAACAGGCCTATGACATTTCAGGCCAGACTTTACTACCCAGAAGAAAGGAAGTGACCACAAGTGTGGCAGAGGACGAGAGATGACGTCATACAGTATCCGCATGTCGCAGTTTTATGTTAAACTTTCAACAAGATTAAAATTTTCCTTGAACTTTAATATAATGACCCATAAAATATTTTATTTCACGTTTAGTCTAGCGTTCAAAACTTCATCATTCAAACCTGCTATGTACAAACAGCCATCAAGGATGAGAAAAAGCGGGGTTTGTGTTCCCAAAAACAATCCTTTCCTAACATTTACTCTGCGACATGTTAAATTCGAGGACAACCGCTTGGCACCGCAACTTTCCACTGTTTTTCAACCACGTTCTCACGCAACGGGCCTAACATATAGATCAATACATCAAGACTCAAAAAACCAGGTACTTCTGTATTTTACCTGCTTGCATGAGCGAACATAAATTATGTTCGATTATTCTAGATACTTCTGACCATTTTTCCTTTATATATAGATCTATGGTATCATCGGAATTAAAATAAAAATATTTTAGGAATAACTATGAAATAGTGACATTAAAAATGGATATTCCAAAGAAA
>Ga0123352_10003368_pt1 | contig 23060 bp, 16 predicted proteins | sample TergutLab28metaG_FD_89700 | JGI IMG/M metagenome (GOLD analysis project Ga0123352, IMG submission 89700) | Labiotermes labralis P1 segment gut microbial communities from Petit-Saut dam, French Guiana - Lab288 P1 | ecosystem: Host-associated > Arthropoda: Insects > Digestive system > Gut ...
TCACACACACACACACACACCACACACACAGACACACACACCACACACACACACACCACACACACACACACACACACACCACACACACACAAACACACACCACACACACACACACACACCACACACACCACACACACACACACCACACACACACACACAATGTAATAAGGACAATACTACAGTATTAGACAAAATTAGGAGGATTTAACTTATTTAAGCTTCTATAATAGCATAACCAATGTAGCACAGTCCTGGACGAAGTAAGTCACACAAGAAACCACCTTCTAAGGACCCACATGCTGTACGAATCCAGTTCAAACTCTCACATCCCATAATTATTAACAGCAGAGCCAGCTCAAGGTTTTTGCTGCCCTAGGCAAAGCATAGGTTTAAAATTATAATATAAATATATATGATATAATCATACACAACTTTATATTTATTAGATTATATTAGGTTATAATTCAGCTACATGTTTCAGCCTAATTACAAGGCCACCTTCAGGCCGATCTTTGAGTAGGTGTAGTGTACAATTGCACATGCTTTCAATCTATGAGATCTCATATTACAAGTTTGGTTAAAATAATTATGTATGTCACATAAAAAAACCTTAGGATTAAAATTTCAAATGTGTTAATGGACATTAAAACATATTAAAAAACAGATAAAGTAAAACTGACAGGGTGGTTATGCAGTGGTTGGGATTCTCCCTTATTAAAATATGATGGTGAGGTTTTTCTCGGCAAATTGTCTTCTGTGTGATTTCTTATTAAGAGGTGGTGGAGAAGTTTCTCTCGAAACACAAAATATCTTCCACATGGTCACTATTAACTTGCTGCAGAATTGGTTGCATTCATTTGGAAGTAGTTTGTAATCATATGTGTCTATGCATAAATGTTCTTATATGAAGAGGAAGGAAGTGGGTTATGTTCAAATAGAATATCACTTTTGCTTCTAGATGAAGGCAAAATTCCTCTTGTAGGATATAGAGTATGCCTGGGGGTGAAAGTATTCTGATTGTAGCGGGCAGCAGCACATTTTAGAACGTTGGTTAGTCACTGTGTATTATTATAGTATGGATGATCACGCTGGGGTGCTTCTTGTGGTTATTTCTGTGTCAATGAGCTATTTCACTTAGTATTTTATGCAGGAGTAACAATGTGAATTTCTTGCTATGTGGCCATGTTGAGAGTGATCATGTGTAGCATTTCCAACACAACAGGGATGTCTCAATTGAAAAGCATAGGCTTGCTGTGTTTCCCATTGATAAACCTTGTCTCCTTTTACTGTGCACTTTTAGAATATAACATTATCACAAAAACATACATTCACGTCAGTTCCATGGGGTGCGGTTGTTACAGTATTTTAATGCGACTTTCTGGCTTTTCACCCCTAAATTCTGCCAACCTAAGTGATTGCCTAATTTGCCAAGTGGTTTTGGCTAGCCCTGTCTAACAGATCCATCTTATCCTCCCTCATTATTTGGATAAATTAGGGATATTTCAACAGGGTAATGAGGACACATGGACTTCAATGTAAGTAACAGGAGGCTCTTAAAAACTGCATAATGAGAAAATTCACAATTTGCTGGCTTCTCTTCACCAGTGAAAATCATATCAAGAGGACATGACGGTTGGGGCACAGTGCATATATGACATAAAATACATGAACAATTGACTTGGAAAACTAAAACAACAGCACATACTGTACTTGTGCACTACATGCCACAACCTCCTGCCATCGATATCATGGTCAACAATTATGAAGAAGTACAGAGCGTTTGTATGATATCTTTTAAATGTGCCAACTCCATTGCATTAAACTTTATGGATAATGGAATGTAGCAACACAGTGACCAGGCAAAGTATTTTGGTTCAGTATATCTAGAGACAGTATCCATAGATAATAAATTTGTATTGTTTGAAATTCAACCATTTTTCAATGATAAGTGCAGCACTATAAATCCTGGAGAAGAGGCTTGTGTTTTTGCACAGACATACCACCAATGAAATTCTGAGATACCTAATGCACCAGGTGAATAAGTGGTCATATATGCTTGTTTGTGCACTAAACTGGTGGTTTTGGCAGTCATTTATTAGTTACAAATCTGCTACTGTGAAGTTAATCAACAGACATCACATTGCACATGCTCTAAAATTATATGTCTTGTATTTTGATATGCAAACATTATTTACCATTACAGACCATCTTAACCAGTGCTGTACTTCACATCATGTACCGATTTCTTGTATTATATCCTGTTTTTGAGACAAATGATTCATTCTAATTTGAATTTAATGCCAATGATCATACTGTCCTGAAATTAAGTAAATAACATTTGCCAGATGTACATCCCAACAGTGAATTTCACTAATGCTGATATCGTGCAGTTAGCCTGTCCTCCTGTTTCACATTTGGCAGATCATGAATCTAGACAATGACCAATATGACTGAGGGTTTCTGCAACTAACTTCAGTCCCTCCAGAGACATGCCTGAACATGATTTCCCATAGCCCAAGAGTGCTTCTTCTAAAATTCTTTTTACTTCATCATTAACACACCATTTTACCATTCAATGCTGCATTATTTCAACAGTTAAAAAGTGTAATTAGATACACTGAGAGCAATGCCCAGTTTCATAAAAATCTGTTCAATGGGTTTGAGTTCAAACATATTATAATGACCCCTCCCCTCCCACCTTTCCCATTGTATTTAAGACAGTAATGGGTTATAAGCAATTATTTATTAACATTATTACCAAGTTTAAATCTCCACACCTTACCTAAGTGCATACTTGTAATACATACTATAAATGTTGCTAAACCCCTTTTAAGTTTGTCGGCCCCAAGTTAAAGAAAATAAGGAATCAAAGAAATCTGGTGCCAACAAGCAATCTCAGTTCCTTCAAAGGCCTGTATCAACAACAGCAGACGAGCCTCATGAAAGATCAAAAGCACAGTAACCACTACTTCCCATACTTGAATCAAATTAGAAAAACCATCCTGAAACCAAACCCAGAAGAGAGAGAAACATCAACTGCAACACATGCAGAACACACAGCATAACCATCCTGGAGGGCTGTATAGCCATTCTGTGGGGTCACCTAGCAATTCTGGAGGGTTGTCTAACCATTCTGGAGCATCACCTAGCTGTCATGGAGGGACGTCTAGAACATCACCTAGCCTTTCTTGAAGGTCACCTACAGAATTGTCTAGCCCATCTGTAGAGTAACTTATAGGGTAGCTTAGTCCATCTGGTGGGTAACCTACAGCATCACCTAGCCCACGTACATCACCTACAGCATTGGCTAGCAATTCTGAAGGGTCACCCTGCCACCTAGCAGACTGAATGACTGCTTAGCAGTTTCACGCTTGGTCTAGTGCTACAAACATGATAATTCTGAATTAAAATTAACTTTATGTTTTGAGCACATTTATAAAAGAGGGTTGCATACAATTATCCATATCTGCAGAGGCATCAAGGTTTAATATAACCAGAACAAAGTTTTAAGAGTGTAAGGAGTCATGGGAATGATTATGAAAAGTATTCTTAACATGATGTGAAAAGTGGAACAAAAGTTATGTCCTTTGTGTTACAGAAGCTAAGGGTTAATACAAAACAAACAAGACAGTATGGTGGAAATCTGTTTTATTCAAAAGACAGGCAGAACAATGTAAAATATGTGGGCTCTGATAATATGTTTACAGAGAAAAATAATCACACTATAATACATTGCATCTGTAAGGAATTAAAAAAAAAATTAAAATTTTCATCAAATTATGTTCATTTTTATTTTAATGACCCTCTGGTCATTAACTTTTGCCACCTAGACTGAACGGATTTGAATCCCTCACTACTGTGGTGAAGACAGTTCAATTTTGACTTAATAGGTATTGGTACTGATATAAAAGAGAAGAGAAGAAAAGAGCAAAGGATAGGAGAGGAGAAGAGAGGAGAGAAGAGAAGAAAGAGGAGAGGAGAGAAGAGAAGAGGAGAGGAAAGAAGAGGAGAGAAGAGAAGAGAGGTGCTAGGCCTAATAAGACTGCATGTTGAATGGTGCACCAGGGTGGTGCTCAGGAAGGTAACGCTCAAGCATTTACAGGCAACAGTTCTGGGGGTGTTTATGTGTACTATGTTGCTTAATGCATTACACGTGCTGTACATCTCAAGCAGCTGCATACTTTCTTATAATTTAGTATAAACCCATATTCCATTTCCTTGAATGGGTAAATAAATTAGGGGAAGAAAATAATTTTCACTGTTTTGTTAAGAATACAGGATTTTGTACCCAACATGATGAAACCTACCTCCATATCATAGCCACACAGTACTTCCAAGTGCCCTGCGATGATAAATGGTATGGCTTACACACTAATTACAGCTGATTCTGCACTGGTGTGGCAACTAACACACATAATTTTTAAAGTTCATCATCACAACCAAGATATGGGCAGCTTAATGTTACTTGTACAACTGCATCAACTGGATCTGAACATACAATTTCCTCCTCTAGACATGAATTAAATTCTTATACAGTCCGTAGCCAATCACATGTAAGTCTCTGTTTACTGCATTACCTCATTTGATTTATTTGAGAGAAGTATTTAACAGAAAAAGAAAGCCCACAGAGAAAATGATGCAAGGATATCCAGACCCAGAGAACTGTCTCCTCAACGAACAATATGTTCAGTTGCCTGATCACATGAACACGCTCTTGACTTCAACCCAGGCCAAAATTAATGATTCCAGGTTTTTAACTACAATATTCAGCAAATGAAATTAGTATATTTTAAATTTTAATTGACCAAAAGTTTAAGGAAGGTTGAGTTTTCAAATATAAACTTTTGTTTGGTTTTGTCACTCGTGACATGTCTAATACATATTCTTTGTAGATGAGACAGACCATCTGTTCAAAATAAGTGTGGCTATTAATATGACATAGTTAAAGATGGCCAAAGTAATAGACAATTATATAAAATAGTATGATTATAACTCTCTGAAAACTTCTGTACCTCCACTTCAAGTAATCTTGAACATATAGTTGGTGTTACTTCTTAGAAATAAACTACCAATATAATACAGCCCTTGCCACATAAAACTGAAATGTCTACCACCCTGAAAAAAGTTATCTATTATTTTACTTAAAAAAATTAGCTACCTCAATATATACATAAAACTGCAGTCAGCTTCGCCTGTAATAATCTTCCTCTGCATTACAAAAATATTTGTATATTCACAATTTGTTTCCATTTATACAACAATCACTTGTCTTTATTTCAAAAGCAATAAACTGAAAAACAATCCTGCAATTTTAAAAACAAAATATGTTCCACAATTCACTTTAAGGACTTGATGGGTAAGTGCAGTCACAAGGCATACTGACATGCAGCTTACTGGCAACAACACACACTGTAGATAGTTCAGAAATGGCTGCATTTAACCACACTTAATATGTGTCTTTCATGTTGTACAAAATGGAACATGCTAGCATTACTTTGTAACCTATGCTGCTCATGTACGGCTTAAGAACCTCATATATATATACACGCCAGTTAGGACAGAACCGACTGTCAGCTCTGCATGTGGTGATTATGCACTTCTGAATGCATATATTCATATCTTGTCAACCAATGTGAAAACATGCTGTGCATGTTGGCATTGTATGTTCTGTATTTGTAATGCCCAATTTCCTATTGAAGAGAAAATCACAACCTGATAATATTAAAGTTCTATCTTGACAAATACCATCACTTAGAGCAGTGACAGTTTCACCTTCCTTCATGTTTCATTTCCAACCAAAGAAATTCTTCTTGTAAACCAATTTGCCACAAAGCCAACTCTGCAACAGAGTACAATATCACAGCATAATCATAACATACAGCAAATGCACTTATGTCCACATAAATAAAACAAAAATGTATGCTTCGTACTCACATGCAAGCTTCGTACAAAGCATTTTCAGCCAGTGGTTTTGTTTCTAGTGGAATTACCATATTTAGCCATGCAATTGTTTTGAATGTGTAACCACCACACCCAATATGTAAATCACGAACAAAACAGTATTTTTTGCATGACATACTTAAATCTTGCTTTGGTGTGCACTCCCTCAATCCAGTGGACTATAAGATGGCCCACATTCTATGCTAAGGATACACTCTTCTTACTTTGTATTCAGAATTTTTATGAATAATAGTCACAACTTAATTTACTTCCCCTTGTATTGTTTACATTGCAACATCCTTTTCACTTGCCTCCTACCATCTTAACAGACCAACAGATTGCCTTCAAAGGGGAACAAGTTACCAGGAAAGTGAACAGGCTGTGCCCCAGAATATGCTTAAACTGTTCAAGCACCACACTCATGCTTATCTTCATCATTACACATCGTCATTAACTGCTATTGCTGCAGCCTTCAGTATTAATTGTGGCCCACCTGTACCTGTTTCTTAATGACGGTAAAGGGAAAGAAAATGACAAAAATGCTTACATTCAAGTGTTAAGTATTCACAGTTCACAAGTACTACCATCAGGATGCAGCAAGAAATTCATTATCAAGGCAAAATGTATGTTACACATCTCCCAGCTCAATCGGCAGTATATGAAGGACGGAAAGAAGAAGAAGAAGAAGATGAAGAAGAAGAAGAAGAAGAAGAAGAAGGAAAAAAACAGAGTAAAAGTGCAAGCAGTAGGAAGCAATGATATGGTGTTCATTACACTTGCAAGCAATTGGTACTGGTAATAAATTAAAATATGACATTACAAGGGCAATATTTTAAAATTCCCATTAGCAAATGTCAATCACCCTTACATGAACACTTACCATCTTACACGTGGAAAGAACATAAAGAAACTGTGTGAAAAAGTGGAACAATTATGAACATAAATATAGATAGCTTTGACATTATGAATGCCAAAGCTATCAACAGAAGCAACATTTGAGGTTCTCACAGTGTTGATGATGAAGATTCATGTTTCAGGGATGTGACAGCTTACTGACTGGTAAACAGTGACCACATGACATAACAGCACATTCCAGATGACATGAACCTCTATCAATATATGCTTTACAAGTTTAATGAAACACAGATGAAGTGCATCAGCAAAGAGTTTTACATGAACTCTATCAATAAAATATACATCCCTTTCTTGTTAATTATCTATGCAGTCTTTTGTTGTAATTTCTATTTCACTAAGATCACAAACAACATGTAAAACTAAAATGCATAATATAGGTACCTTGTAAAATCTTCTGGAGTTCAATTAGGTTTAAGAGATCTCAGTATATAGAAAATAATACAAATTAAAAAAAAAAAAACTTTAAAAAACAGTAAAAAATTACTGGATTCTGGAGGTATCAAAAATGGAACATACTTGATGTCCATCCTCTGATTAATTGAAATTTTACACCCTTTGTGTTAGACATATTTATCAGCTTTCAAACCAAATGTTTAAAACTCGTGCCATAAAACAGTCTGTATAAAACATGTTTCTGATTGATGTGATACAAACTCTCTAAATTAAATTTTAACTTTAAAAAGTTGAGCTGTTCTTACAATGTTGAGTAGGACTGTTCATCCAAATATTCTGAATCACTCTTTATGATGGGGATCATGTTCTTTGTGCTTCTGCCGAGTTAATTCCGGTTCTAGCATGGCTGAGGAATTAGTGCGGGGCACCAGAAGAACACTTCCGTCTGCAGATTGCTGTAGGCTATATTCATACGGGGAGTACTGGTTTCCATCAGGATCTCGCAGATGCTGCAGAATGACACACAATTCAGTAGTAATGCCACTGTTATTTCTCACATCTGAATACATACAAGTCAGAGCACTTTTGCCAATGAAAGGTTTCTTTGCAACATTCCAAATCAGGTTTTTGAAATCTGCAGCCAGCAGCATTATGCAGTCTGAACTTCTACTTCATGCTGCCCAGAGACTCCTGACATTGGCTGAGAAATCTGAATTCATAAACCCAAAAAATGGGGGTGGGGAACAAAGTAAAATAAAAATGAACAGTTTCTTTGTAATGTTGCAAGTCAGGAGTTTGAAATCTGAAGCCAGCAGTCCAAACTTCCATTTCATGCTGCCTGTAGACACCTGATTTTGGCTGATAAATTTTAATTCATAAACCAAAAAATGGGGGAGGGGGGGGGAACAAAATAAGGTAAAAATAAATAAAAATACAAAGTCCACTGCAAGAGTAACACAGCCCTTTACAAGCTGTGAATTTGTAAAACAAGGTTTCAATAACTGCAGCTGATGGGGTGCCCAGATAGCAAGCAGAATTTTAAAGATGTTAATCTCTCTGCCTGAACTTGTACGTATGAGGTGTTTAGACGAAAGGGAAACAAATTTATTTAAGCAACTCAAATTACAGGCAAAGTCATTTGACTGTTATGCATTTGTGATGAGTAAAAGTAACGACACTGCGAGCAGTGTACATACAGAATAAGACAGTTTATTTATGTCATTGAGACTTTCATGTTCATGAGTTGATGGTTTAATGGAGAATGACTTTCACGACAACTGACAAAGATCTGTTCTTCAAAGTAAAAGAAACCTGGCACAAAACAATGTACAAAAGTGACAAATGATGGTAGCAGAAATATGTATGGCTCTAATAATAGTGCAGCTGGACAAATCTGCAAGGAAATTATGAAGAAGAGCTCTGGCAATCTGATCATGTTTCACAACATCATTCATCAGGATACACTGTGCTGTAACTTTTTTTATTGGAACTGAAAGAAATTATTAATACCGATTTTAACAGCAAACCACATTTTATGCAAGGGCTGGAACCACTGTCAGTTCCAACATTTTCTAGAAGAAGTAAGATCAGGATGTGGCCAAGTTGTCTGATAACTGGCAGTGAGAGTGGAAGTGCAGTGTTAAGCAATTTTTTTTTAATTCAGACCTGAACAGATGCAACCATGATGGAGAGGGTAAAACTATACCACAGTAATGTGATAAGAAATGGGTCATGCCTTTAAAATTTACTGCAAACATGACATTTATATACATGAACTCAGTATGAAATTTCAAGGAAAAGTTAAATTACTGCATGACATGTTTTGGGATGTGAAGGCCTTTGCCACTTCACAGTCTCTTGCCGACACTAAAGTACAGTTTTGTTGGCAACATTCCACTACCCCAAAATAAATTTCCTTCAAGGTTTGAAGTTTTTCACAAGAGAACAAATAAAATTCAAATGTTTGAAAATCCTTTTTCCAGCAGCAGTAATCAGGCTCTACTGCAGATGCAAATGAAGACACACGAATTATAAAACAACAGGTCATTTTACCAAATGAAAGTTTCAGAAGCCACAAAACTGTTCACAACAAAAACGTTAATAGCACTTGGCAGCACTTCATTTGCAAACAAGCATTTTTTTGTCTGGAATCAACACACTCACGCACGCACACACACACACACACACACCCAATAATATTCCTGGCTTCCTGATGAAAACATCCATGCTGTGATATGCACTCCTCTTTCAAGTTTCAAACCACACATTTACCAGCCAGGGTCCCCAACCTCAGTAATCCACCTAAACAGTATTATGAATGAGTGCAATGATTTTATAAACTAGAACTGAGGTGAACATTTTTCTATAATAGTATGTTTGAAATAAATGAGAGTGTAACTTTCTACACTTGTAAAATAAACATACAGCTGCATCCTGCTACCTTATCATCTCTCATTTCACTTGCAATAAACTCCTAATGATTTTGTTATCAAGATATCCTACACCAGTGGCCCACGTTATGAAGTTCACATCTGAATCTGGCCCAAAAGTACCAAAGGTCAAAAGTCATGATCCCTGGTTTTTTTAATTCCTCAACTGGATCAGAAAATAACATAACAGTTTCTGACAAAAATGTGTGTTATGAAACAATTATGACCACAGAGATCTGCCATGTGGCTCAGAATTCCTGGGGCAGGCCTGCCCAACCCCTAGCATGTGGGCTCTTGTGACACAGTATTACGCTGCTTGTGGAGACATTTGCAATGAGAAAGTGCCCTTTAACCCTTTTCGTGGCAAAGCCCAGATAGAACACCAACACAGTTTTAAAAAATTACAAGTCAATGACTTGCAGATATACATTACATAAGTAACTTGCTTTGTAAAAATGTGCTAAAAATGGCGACATACTAGTGTACACAGTGCACTGAATATATATATATATATATATTTTTTTTTTTACATTTTTCCTATTACTATCAGCAGTCTATATTTCTTATTGTACAAACATACAGAAAAACAGAGAGATAAAATTATACATATAATTATACATATCCTTATTCAATTTCCTTTTGTGCACTGAATATCATGGTACCCGTGTGCAAGCCAAATTTTTCCGAAATTTCCTACACCACATACATTGTTGATTAGGCCATTCTTACAGAGCATGTATATCATGTTTCTTTTAACATCTGTTCTAAAAACCTTGATAGACTCAATACGAAAATTTAAAGTTCAACAATAACAAGCACATTTTTGTGTTCTGTTCCACATTTCAGATTTCTGCTTCAGCTAAACTGTATGTGCTCAAGCAGTCTTCTCACAACTGATGCAAACATTCCTATGTTACTGATAGGTGCTTGGTCAACTAAACTTACCTGGAAGACATGTCTATAAAGTTGGCTGAATTTCTCCTTGGCTCGTTGTATCTCTGCCAACCTGAAGTCTCTCTCCCGGATTAGACGGCTCTTTCGATCCCTCATCTCCTTCACTTCATCAGCTAGAGTCAAGATCTGGTCCAGCTTTCGTTTGCGGCAGTTCTGTGCAGCCACCTTGTTTAAAAATATTTATGGAAGAATTATATTAATAGGGATCACAAAGGTCCCCCCACCCCTGCCTTCAACCCACTGTAGAAGAGTGTTATACAAGACAGGTTCCCTTAAGACCATGTACATTCCTATCCTAACAAATTATAGTTTTCCAAACAACCAATAAGCCAGGTCAAAAGTAAAAAAATCTACTGATAACATATTTTATAACCCAATAGGGTTTTGATATATTGCCACAACCAGGGTAACAGACAAAGGTAAGGTTATCCCTATACAAGCCTCAACAGGCCCTCAGGGCTCCAGGAAGATGAGGCTCTCAGGATTTCTAGACAACTGGCACAAGAAAATGGCAATGTTGTCAACCCAATGCACTGGCTGCCCTCACCCCCAGGAGATATCCCTGGTACCCACTTCTATCAGACAATGAGTTCAGCCAAGTGCCACAGTGCAGCCAGAAGGATTAAGTCAATGAAAAATCTCAATGAGTCCATCAGAAATCAAACCTGCAATCTACAAATCAGAGTAGTCAAAGGATTTAATGTTTGTCTACATTGCACCATATTCGTTAATTTACTACAATATTAAAATTCCATACATTCATTTTGCAATTCTATCCTGGAGCAGACACAGGCCACCCTGTTTCAACTACAATGTTCTTTGGTAAGAGACAAAACTATTTTTATATTCCAGTTAACAATGCAGTTAGGTGTACCATAATCAGAAACTAATTGTAAAATATATTATATTCATATAAGTGTTAACTCTAATTGAATAAAAAATTTATGTTTTGTTGACTGTGCATCATGATACACCTGTACAATATGAACCAAATGGGTGCACTATTTACTAGTTAATTTATTTCAGGCAGCAGCCAGTCAACACAATGCATGACTATACCAGTTGCTGTTTATACAGAGTTGATCCTCCAGATGATGAGCAGCAAGCCTGCTCGAGACATGTAGAGGCTTACTATTGAAATAAATTAACTATTAAATAGTGCATCCTCTTGGTTCATATTATACGAATCAAAACTTGTAAGATACCTTGTTTTTCCCCCGTCGCCTGATGTCTCTGATAAGTGAAAGCTGTGCCTCACTTAAGTCATATTTGGATAATCTTTCATTAAATTCGTCCATGGGAAGGTTAATTATGTCAGTCACATTCATTGGTATATTCATTGATCGCGCACGCTTTTCATCTCTATTCAAATGCTCCTCCTCTGATTTTCTTCCTGCAGAAAATGACAATACAAATTAATACCAAACATGTGCATCACTGTCAATTCTATAACTAATTCCTGGAGAAAGGTTCTCCTTTAGAAGCCAATAGGTCCACAAGCAGTCAAGAAATTCTCTGTATTTTATGAAAACAGGATTCATTACTAGGTTCACAGACCCCATCTATAGCCAGATAAATCCAGCTCACATCAGTGACAAATCTTGTTCTGAACAGCAGGTCTAGTGGAAGAGTAAATGCAAGGCAATGTGTAATCTTCCGCTAAACCTGACCTTCAGATCGGGATTTGCCACTGGTCCGAACCCTGCCAGCATACAGCCTTAAGACTTATTTTAATATTATCCTCCCATCTATGCCTAGCTTTTCCAAGTGGTTACTGCTTGTATTTCCCTTGTCCTGTGTGCATGTCACATGCCACATCCACCAATTCCTCCTTGACTTAGCACCCTACAATTTGGTGCGGTGTGAAGTTCCTCATTACACAGTTTTCTCCAACCTACTGTTACTTCTTCCCTCTTAGGCCCAAATATCCTCCTCACCACTCTGTTTCCCAACACCCTCAGTCTATGATGTTCTCTTAACAAGATAGAGACCAAGTTTAACACCCATACAACACAGCAGCAAATCACAATCCTTTATATTTTAATCTTTATGACAATGACCCAACTGTACATCCTATAAAAAGAAAAAAAATGTCTAAAAGATAGACATTTTAATATTGTGACATGTATCAGAGAAATAAATCCATAAAATAATGCTTCAAAACACAGAAGGCAAAGTGAATGAATTCTAATTCATTCTTTAAAAAACACAAATAATGACAGTTTTCTACAACACAAATGGCAGCCACATTTTTTGCATTAACATGTGAGGCCAAAACTATGTGACTTGGACTACATTTGGTAGGCACTTCATCAAAATTTCAATTCAAAATGTATTAATATGCCAATGCCCCAACATTATGAATCATAACTGGACAAAATTGCTAAGACTCAGAAATGCCCTTAAGCTCTTCCCCCATATCATCAAAGGCTACTACTAACATTGAAGATCTGCATCTTCTAGCATGTAAACACTGTGTCATTGGACAAGTGGTTGCTGATGTTTCCATGGACTGTAGTGCTTTCATATTCAAGGACACACAAGTCAAGAACTGTTTTACCCTTAAAAAAAAAAGAGGGGGGAATACAATCCTTTGAAACAATGGGAACTACCTGCCCAGAGATACATCACTGCATACCAGAAGACCTATCTTCAGCAACACTTGATGTGAACTCTAAATGCTGCACACTCTGACTTCTAACACAACGGTATTTTTACACCTGTGCCAAGATGGGACAAGTATATTAATGTGCTTGGAGAGTATGTAACAAATACTGATATGTCAATGGAATTAATGAGTTACATTTAATGTTTTAATGACTTTTTATTCTATTCTAATAATCTAGGAAACCTTACTTAATGAACATCCTCTGTACACACCTTTCTGCTTGTCTCTTGTGACAGGTCGCTGCATGGCACCAGTGCTCTCAGGAGGAAGATTGTATGAATGGTTGTGTTGAATGTGTTCAAGAACAGGTCTCACATCTGGAACAAATTAGTTCTGACATATTATACTCATTTTTTTCTGTGACTTATTGCCAAAGAAATCTGTAAAATGTCCTTACAGAGCAAGCATGAAGAAGTCTAAGCTATCAAAGAAAATCTCTTCATATTACTGTTGTTAATAATTTATTTTTACCCAACTGTCATTCACACTACTGCCATTTGCTTCACTGACAAACATGTTGCAACATGTAAGTTTGACATCCTCAGTGTGACAGTTCATTCACATTCTACTTTTAACTTACATATGTTTCTCATTATTCACATTATGTAATACTATTAATATTATTTAATATACATTCCTTTGGATTACACACTATTCTGTAGTTTGTCAGTAATTTACTGGGCTTGTGCAATGTCGAGTAACAGCTTAAAATACTCACGCAGTGACAATGTTAAACTGAAGTTAAAATGTGTTGCAAATATACACATTTAAAATTTCAACACTCAATGTTATGATAGTACCTCCAATACATTTTGTTTTAATCCAGACCTATTGCACTTGCACACACTTATACCTGCACCATACATGCACTGTTCTTCTGTAACTGTGTACATTTATTTATGTATGACATTCTGTCCCTTAAAAACTCTTTTTATGCTGTGTTTAATGTTATGATTTATATACTCATTAAACTTGTCACTCACTGTTTTTTGTAAACTTTCATTAATGAAACAGTTTGTTAAGACAATAAATTATTACTGTTTAAGCCAGCACAAAAAAAATTAATGAAATGCTGAAGTTAAGTCCTGCTCATATGTTTGAAAGATCAAAATGCTGTATTTTAATTCAGGAAAATACAAAGTAGAAATAACATCCTGAAGATACATACAACTGAAGAAATTAATCATGATATCAGACAGAATGACTGAAATAAATAATACTTTTAAACTTTTAAGCATCTTTAAACATTTTAACAAACTGTTACTAGCCTGCAATGACACAAATACAGAGGTGGAGTTATCATGTTCCTGCTGTAGCCGCAACAGTTTAACATCATTTCTATTAAACGAACTTTTAAAATTTAACGACTTATGTTCCTGTCCCTGAAACACCCACCGTCACATATGTTCAGTATGTAGCCTGATCTGCATGTACTGTGTACTGTACCTGAGTGGTGTCGAGCAAATTCCAAACTACAACTGTACTTCATCTCAGGTGGTTTGGGCCCCACTGCACCTTCAACAGCTCCAGTGAATGCATTTCCTGGAGCAACAGCTCCTGCACCAGGCTCTCCATACTCATACTTGATGGGTGTTGCAGGAAGACCAGGCGTTGTTCCATGGCTACCCAGTGATGAACCTCCTGATGAAAAATCACATGAGGTCAAACACTACACTTCAAATATTTACAACAGCATCTGTAAAACATTTTACATTAACATAATTTGGAGAGGATGCCGATGTATGTTGTTTGTTTCCACATACTTGGCCTTCATTGGACATAGGATGACATTCTGAAAACATGTAATGTGAAATACGATAAATGAATACGGTTGGATGTTATAACAGAACAGATTTATATGACAGATTCCCCCTACTTACTGATCTAACAGTATTAACTGTAACCTCTACTGTATGCTACAAAACATAGCTAAATAGAGGGCTGTTTCAGGTTTTGAGCACACAGCAGCAATTTCCACACATTTTATGTTTCGAACACACAGCAATGATTTTTGCACATTTTAGGTTTTGAACCTACAGCAGTAGTTTCTGCAAGTCCCACTCTTCTATTAACCTACACTATCTTGTTGCCTGTCTGTATAAGTCCACTGTCACATGGTTGAAGGAAGATCAAGTACAAAGCTGCTTATTCCCCTCAAAAACTAATACTGACATCATGCTAGCTGAGCTTCTTGTCCACACACGTAACTATGCATCTCTTGGAGGGATGACCCTGAAGATGGAGATACAAATGTCTCCAAAACGTTGGGTTTTCATTCAACCTAGAGCTGCTTTCCTGTGAGCATTTTAGCGCATTTATTTAACATAAAAGCTTCAAGCCCTAAAAAAAGTGATGTCATTTTTGCAGATGACTTCTGTGCTCAAACTCTGTCCTGGTGAAATGTGGACAACACTATCACTTCTTCTTTCATATGGAATTTTACAACTAAGATCATGTGTCAAAGTTCTTCTGTGAAAGTACTTTCAGTATGAACTGTGGTGATTGAAACTCATTTTGCTAGATGACAGCTACAGCCTAAATATCCTCCTCAATTTGTAGCAATTTTTATGTTTCACAATATACAAAAGAATAAAAAAAACATGTAACATTACATAAAAGTTGTATAACATGTTAAAGACTTCAGAATGTTTTCATAAGGAACAATAAACTTTTTAAATTTTAAAAACAGAATTTCAGAATTCTGTAAAATACCACACACATTCTCAAATGTCACAAAGCACAGATACTGCCATTTTTGTGTGTCTAATTTCATGATGGCTTGGCCTATAAGGAACAGCATGGGACTCCTTAAGCTTAACATCAGTAGGCCACTTAAAAAGCACTGTAATAATGCATTACTTTTACACAGAAGACTGCAGAGTTGATGAAATAAACAGACCCTTTGTACAGAAGTTGCAAATTAGGTTCTTGACCCAGTAAGTTATAACTGTCCTGTATATACGGTTTCTATGACCTTAAATTCTAATATTTTTTAATGTAATGTGACTTTGTTAAGCAGAAAGCAGTACAAGCAAACATTCTGTCAGAATGTGAACTGAATTTCATAACCAAGCATCTCAAGACACGAGCTTTACCTGAGCTTTGTTCTTGGAAGCAACGCTTGCCAAACATGTGGTGTTTCTTCTGCGCCATGGGAGGCATTCGATGTGAAGCATCCGATGAGCCCACTCCAGCACTTGTGTGCTGGCGACCTGAGTAGCTGTAGTCATATGGCCTGTATTTGCTATGACAGAAACAAATAACAATGATATTACTGAAATACAGAAAAATGTAAACTTCAGTTAATCTTACCTGAATTATCTTAATGTTCAAATAAACCTATAAAGTCTGAATGTGCCTTCAATGCAAAACACCTGACATATTTCTAGGACAGTGAAAATGTTCCAGTGTTTGGCTTTATCATGCGTTAAACAAGAAGCCACTTGCTTCTCTATTTGACTTTGCTTAACTAATAATTCCCTTCTTATAATTCCACAGAACCTATCTCTTTTGGTCTATGGGAAAAGTCTTCTGATATCAAAGTGCTTCTTAGTGAGCAGAGCAAAACTACAGTTTACAAAACAAATTCTGACTTTAAAATTATATGGTACAGCACAAAGGCAATGAAAGTGAATATTCAGATGGTTACTGTTCACATTTTCACATCTATGTAATACATCATGACAGTCAGTTTTCAATGACAAATTCAAAATGAAACATTGAAACTATGGAACTAGACGTCTGGAACTAAAACGGACATTTGTGCCAGTATGCTCCCTAAACATACAATGAAAGTCCATTTTGAAAATAACACAATTTGATATACTGTCATATTCTGTTTATAGCTAAATGTTCAGGCCCACACCTGGCATGGTAATCCATTGCATAGTGATCCCCCGTTGTGTGGCCGGAATCTGAGCCAGTCTCCATCCATTCCCCATCGGACAATGAGGGAACACGCTCTGAGCCCATTGAGCTTACTGCACTATCACTTGATGCATCCATGCGTTCCTCCGATGGGTGGATGGCTGTTGCCATGCTTCCCACACTACTGGCATTGTTTGAATTGTTGCTGTCCAGCAGCCGCATGGTGTACATGCCTGCAACCAAAACCAATGTACTATGCATTTATTGTGACAAAAGCAAGCTTATAAGACATGAATGTCTTCTGGTGATGTAAGTCCACTGTCACATAAACCTCATTTGACAAAGTAATAGCATTAATTATACATTTTAAACTTTAAGTTCACTTAACCTAATTATGGCAACGTAAAACATCAACTACCTTTACAGCAAAAAGGCAATGATGTAATTAACTGATCTTATAAAATGCTCTATCATAGGAGCACAAGTATAGCAATATTAATTCGCAGTTACAAACAACATTCTGAACTGTCTAAAAAGTGCAACACATCGTAATCAAACACATAGAGACAAATCTCCAACATGAATTACTGCATACGATCCTTATTCTGGCACTTGAATACTACATGATTCAATTACAGCAAAACAGCTGAACAGATTGGTCATTAACCCCAGATATGACAATACTTATTTTAAATTTTTATATGGGATATATGAAGTGCACGGAGTGAGTGACCTAACACAGGCCTATTAGATTACCATCTCTGAGGAAAGTAGTCAAAGCATTCTGTACAGTCAGAAATACATTGCTCTGTTGTTACAGTACCTCAAAAGTCAAGATTATGTGGGGGTGGGCAGTCCCAATTTGGCTGTAGTCCTGATTAGTGAATATGAGCTATTCTTCACTCTGCATATGTCAGCCACAGTTTGTCTTGCAATACTTAAGCTCTTTCAGATGCTTAGAAAGTGACATTCAAGCCTCCATTTTCTCAGTAGCCTTTAATTTACCCACAGTTTTATGCTGTAAATTATTTTTCACCACATTTTTGACTCAAAATTCAAACAAACAGTGGTTAAGAAGTTTAAACCACAAACTGCAAAGACCCCCCTCATATTCCTGTCTTTCAGGAGACAAACCACTGTGCATGCATGTGCACGTGCGTGTAGACCACATGATGTCAGTTCATAAAATAAGTTTGTAAGTGAAGCACTGTTTAACCACACACTGTCAAAAGAAGTTCACACAATGATTTAGGTACAAACAATACCCGACTGGTAAACCAAAACTTATTAATGAGTACACGTAAAGACAACATTCAGATACACAAGAAAATGCATGTGCCACATTCTGTAACTATCCTTATTTATTTTAAACACAGGGATTAAATAAAGCACTTGAAAACTTCCATTAGATTCACATACAGAATAGCAACAGTGGTATGACATGACATCATGGCCATGACTTATTATCTTAACAAACTGCAACTTAGTCCCAAACCTCCACAATGCTGAGGATGAAGTAAAACTGTTACACAATACTGATGAATCACATACACAATATGAATTATGGCAAAGGCACCTGACAGAAAAAAAACCTAAGGAAACTATGGGTAATGATAAATTATTTCAGAAGGTACTGATTTTAATACATGCACCATGCATCTTTTATTATTTTTTTATTATATCCAACAAATGCACAAATTATATCATAAAAGTATATATAGCACAACAGTTCCTTTGTGTAGATTACACAGAGAGACGGTTGTGATACATACTCTTATTATATAATTTGTACATTTGTTGGATATAATAAAAAATAAGAGAAGGTACTGATGTTGGATATGGCAGTTGTAGTTGATCCCAAACATGCCAACAAGTGTGCAGTTCTTGGTAACAATATATTATACCAGCAACCATTATGTTCATTTTCCTTTTACAAATGCAGTCACTGTAATCTACTGACAGCAAACAAATCCCAAGCCTTTCCATAATTACTACATTACTGCTACTGTATATAAATATTACCAAGTGGTACCTGATATACCACACCTATACATTCCTTTGATATTTGGTGGAATTAATGTTGCAATTTTTTGTCACATTACTACACCCTTAAGAAGAACCTCCAGGAAATATATTAAGAACATAACTACAAAACAATGGCTAGTGCAAATTTCCATTTCAAATAAGGAGTCTTTTTATATTCGAAGGAACTCAGGGACTTTGTTCAAAACCACTACTATTCTGTACTAGTGTTGCCAGCACAATTAAATGAGTGCAAACAGGTTACAAGGTAGTAAATCCTAACTTTCCAATTAAATTTTCCCACATCTCGTAATATAAACAGAAAAATTATGACACAAATCTGTATGTGAACTCTAATGTACTGGTCCCTAAGTTCACAGAGACTCCCTTTGTCATCCATAATGCCTAACAAGGCATGGGGTTATTACTAATTATTTTAATTTGTCTTGCTCAGGTAAGTGTTCATGCAAAAATCGGCAATGTCCGACAATTCCTTTGTGGGAAAATTTGACATAAGCCAGTACATTAGCCACACACCAAACTGCAAATTTAATTCAAACATTAACATATAAATCCCAACAGCAACCCTTCTGCTAGCTATCCTTTCAAAATAACACATATGTCAGGCAATCTTACATTTTTAAAAACATATTTAGACTACACAATTACTTATCTGGAAAAATTAATTTGCGAACAAGACAGATACTGAATCTACACTTGCTTGTTATTATGCTATATGTACACATGACTATTTCCACATCTGTATAAGATTAATGGAATGTGAAATAAATAAATGAATGACTGAATGAATAAATAATAGTGAACACTGTTTTCAAAATATTCAATACACTAACACAGTACTTAAATTTCTTGTACAAATGATCAGCTTCAAAATAAGTGACAACAGTTAATATCACATGAAGATGGCAGGACCCTGAACTGAGGCCACTTCATCTTAACATTCTTACTAGATAACTGTATCCGAGGACCTGACATTGGAGAATTGGGGCAACACTGATGTCAAGATCTCAGTCTTGGTAAATCCATTTGGTTATGAAAATAATGTGCTTCTGTCACAATCTTATGCTTCACCTAAAATCAATACAATTTTTCATGCAATCCTTATCTGACCCAACAGAACAATTGTCAGCTTCATAAGCAGATTTATCAGAAGTTCATGTGATCCAAAGCACTATACACTGCCTGCCTACATCTTTGCCTTCTGTAGTCCTTCACAACAGATACCCATTCCCAAGGAAGTAAAACCACACTTTCTTGCTTTTAGACCACCACTGATACTCCCGTTATCTATTGCAGACTACACTTTAACTGTAACACATTCAACAAGAAACCTTATCTTATCAGAGAGGCTCACACCACATGAAATGCTCAGTCAACAAAAAGGAAAACAAGGTCATTCAACAAACTGGAGCAAAATGCAAATCATTTCACTTACTACACACTGTCTAGAATGCACAATCATGCAAGAAGGAAGGAAAATCGATATCTAAATGAAATTGGTTGAATCATGATTTAAGATACACAATGAGTTGGCCAGAAGTGGTTCTGTCTTCTGCACACATACAAGGATGACACATATCTCACAACTACCACAAATGACTAGTCATGCCAACTCAACAAAATCAGTTACATTAAAACAGTAGTGTGTGGTAATGTCAGTCCCATTCCATTCATATCTAAAATTTAAATGAGATCTTACACTCTACTATGTTAGAAAGAGCAAAACCCTCTTAATTTTCCTCCCCTTCCTCCTAAATGAATCAACCACCAAACAGTTCCAAAGATGTGACCAAAAACAAATGAACTTGAACTTAATTAAACTTGCATATTTTCTGAATCAAGTGGGTATTTTTGTTCTGTCAGTTAATAAGAGAGTGACTGCAACAGACATAGTACTGAAAACAGGCTCATAACTCTACCACATTAGAAGATGACATGCAGTGTACAAACACACACTTTTCAAATTCGTATTTCATGACACTGTAACCATAACTGCTACATACATAGTGAAATAATAAAACCACCAAACACAACCCATTCTTAAAATTGAATTTTAAGAATTTTTTGTGCGTGGTGGTTTGTTTACTTTACAAATTTGTGCATAATGAAGTTTTAATCTTGAAAATAATCTTCACAATATGTGTACATTCATCCACCTTGACACACACAACTAGATGGGAACTACACTTGCAAAGTATATTCTTTTATGATGTCTTTGTGACAACAGAGCATCAGGCAAAATTGGAAGTGCTTAAGTTAGAGATTTTAAGAGTTAAAAATAATAAAATTAATATAATCTGAAATTCATGGACATAACTTTCAAGAAGACATATTTTAAACTACGACATTAAAATAAAACCTTCATTTCAATCTGAATATGTTATACCAGTGCTGGTTGTCTGTTCATGGCATGTACTCCAGTGGTCCCTATCAGCTATCAGGACACTCAATGCCACCAATTCCACTTTTCATACAACTTCCCTCCCCTCCTGCCTATACAATTGACAAACACACTGGGAACTTATTAATTAGGATATACATATAAATAAATACACCAAAATCCTTTGGTACAAAGCCTAGTCACTGTACATGGTAATATGCGTTCAAAAAATGCATGTATATTAACATAATTCATCTACATTATTGTATGGCTTAACATACAGTTCCAAACCAACAACTAGCACTGTAATAATGAGGCAGTGAAGTTTCTGGAGGTAACCTTAGCTTCTCTGTGTGGTGATGACAGGCACTCAGAGAATCACAGCATATATCTGTACACATGTGTATGATTCCATCTGTGTAATATAAGCCCTGTCATTCTCTTCTGTGCATTTTTGGTTCATTAATGCTACCACCACCACCAGGACTTGCATAAATGTGACATAAACAATACATGGAAACAAACTTCCGAAATTATATTTCATGATAGCTGTACACAATAATTGCCTAATGTTTCACATTTCAACTTGTTTTAAAAATAACATCTGATATGTGTGAAAAATTTGGTGAGGCATCCAAATACTAAATAAAAAACTGTAATGCAATTTTATTGCCACATCTATTATTGTGAGACTTCATATATTTTCGATCAGATAAGCTGTTACTTTAAGGTGGTGGTGGTACATTTCTTAGTGGTGAAACTAGCCACCTTGAAGCAAAGCTGATAGGAACTATGGGCCCAACTGAATCATAATCACAACACCTGACTAAATGTTCAAGAATAAGCTTTCCCACTTTTTTACTACTTACCACTCTGGAACCTAGAAACATCAACACTGAATAAAACTGAGGCACATGCACAACACATAACAGTTTAAACAAGGAACTTAGCCTAAATGTTACAAATTCAGACATATTATTATTATTATTATTATTATTATTATTACAGATCGATTCCAGAAGAGTGGGGACAAGCAAGAGTAAAATCCTTATTTAAAAAAGGTAAACGCAATGACTGTTCGAATTACAGAAGTATCTGTCTTTTAAATAGTGGTTACAAGATATACACCAAGATAATTACACAACATTTCAAAACTATATCAGAAGCAATATTAATTGAGGAACGAAATGGATTCAGAATAGGCAGATCATGTATTGATAATGTATTTACCATTAAACAGACAACAGAAAAAAAAAGGGAATTCAACCCAGAAACTCACATAGCTTTCCTGGATCTAGAAAAAGCTTTTGATAGAGTAAATCGAAAACAACTACGGTAAACTCTTAACAAAAGATGCATACCCTATCATTTAATTCAAGTAATTAAAAGCCCATACAAAAATACCAGTGTACAAACTGACATGGGAAGGAAAATTCTTGACAATATATATATATATATATATATATATCAA
>Ga0123352_10003369_pt1 | contig 23059 bp, 7 predicted proteins | sample TergutLab28metaG_FD_89700 | JGI IMG/M metagenome (GOLD analysis project Ga0123352, IMG submission 89700) | Labiotermes labralis P1 segment gut microbial communities from Petit-Saut dam, French Guiana - Lab288 P1 | ecosystem: Host-associated > Arthropoda: Insects > Digestive system > Gut ...
GTGGGTGGGGGGGTGGTTGGGTGGGGGGGGGGTGGGGGGGGTGTGGGTGGTGGGGGTGGGGGTGGGGGGGGTGGTGGTGGGGGGGGTGGTGGTGGTGGGGGTGGTGTGAGGTGTGTGTGTGTAAAAATGGATGTGCTTTGAAAATTAATAATCAGATGATTACCTAAAAACTGTACAGTTAATATGTGACATTATTTTAATACATGTTAAGCTATAAATATTTAAAAATAATTGCCTTCATCGTTGAATGTAACATAGTCTCTTGAACTATGCGCCATGTTACACTGAACGTACACCCTGGACGCTAGAGAAAGCGTGGTGAAGAACCCGTTTGACATGGACTGTAAACTTGTGCTATAAGAGGGGTGTAACTTGTGAGAAATGCCGGTTTAAATTTCCTTCATTATTGAGCTGTTCAGATAAAGAACACATGGAAGAGAAGGGTAGCAAGCATGGCGCGAGGAGAAATCCTTAGAAAATTTATTTCGAAAACCTCAAATGAATTAATCACTTCAGAAATGTAGGCGAGACACTGTTAAATCTTACAAAAATCGAATGTGGATATATAGAATGGATTCACCTTCAACAGGATAGGGTGCAACTGCGAGCTTGTGTGTGAATGAAAATTAATATAGTATTAAATCATTTGCCCTGGGACAAATGATTTTATTTTATGTATTCCATGTATGTAAACACGATGGGATCCCAAAGTGTGCATAGCATCTTGTGACTCAAATGACAAAAATAGGCCTGAAGATGACCAGTCTATAGTCGAAACATGTAGCCTATGTAAGTGCCTTAAGTAATAAAGTAGATGTGCTGACATACACTATTTAATATTATATTACGCTTATAAGCACATCGTGATGCTTCCATTAAAAAAAAAAAAGAATGAAAATTAACCTTTGTGAGAAGTTAATAGCCCCTGCCTATTCAGTACCGTGTTCAGAACATCCCGCAGATGCACAATTAATAATTCTCCGAAGTCACCCTTTCACAAAATTTTTTAACCCTGTTTTAAATATCCCTCTCATACTAGGACAAGCAGGTGATCTTATTCCTGCAGGATTTTCGACCAAAATGTTGTAATCTTGGATGACACCTTCCAGTTATGTCCTTATTATCGATAGGGTGTTAATTATCCGACCAAACACAACCATACAGATCTAGTATATTTGTCTTTCACTATAAACTACTACTACATGTTTCGGCTGTCCAGATCAGCCATCGTCATGTAGGTGCCGGATACATAATAGGAATATCAAGGGAGACAGACCTCTCTTTACATTGGTACAAACTACAACAATGTTATTCCAAGAAACGGAATAATAAGGTTGCGTTAGAGAATTCCTTAGGCATAAGTAAGTAAGGTAATCAGAGTGAAACTGTGATAAAAATAAGATAAAAATAAGGTAAAGTATGATAAAAAACAGATAAAATTAGTATTGGAAAAGCCTCCGCAGTCTATATTTTTAGAACAATATCTACTGTTGTACGTATATTGACGTAAATTCCGACGTCTACGTTAATGGTAAACTTGAAATGGAACTCTCGAGTGGTATCGCTTGTTCTTGATCTTATGTTTCCATGTAAAGGGGAGTAAGCTGGACAAGCGATACCACTCGAGAGTTACATTTCAAGATAACCGTAAATCAAGACGTCAGAATTTACGCCAATAAAAGTACATTGCTAGATACTGCTCTAAAAAACATTGACTGCGAAGGTTTTTCCAGTACTTTAATCCTTTTATTTTTCTGTCACACTTTACTTTGTTTTCATCTCAATTCTATTACAGTTTCACATTGATTATACTTAAGGAATTCTGTAACACAACTGTGCATTAATTTTAACTTTATTATTCCGTTTTTTAAATAATATTGTAATAATATACACCAATGTAAAGAGAGGCCTGTCTCCTTTTATATTCCTTTTGTGTATCCGCCACCTACCTGATGACTGCTGATCTGGACAGCCGAAACATGTTGATAATAAAAGTCTAATTTACTAGATCTGTATGATTGATTTGATCGGATAATTAACACCTCATAAAAATGTTGTAAACATTTCTCATCCTTATCACTTCTGCTACATGTCCCGCCTATCTAATCCTGTTTGAAATTATCACTGAAATAAATTTTGGTAAAGAGTACAAGTATTAAAGCTATTTATTACCTAATTCCTTCCATCCCCTTGTTCGCCCCCTCTCCCAGTTTCAAACATTCTCTTTTGTTCAACTGTTCATTCACAACACCAACAAATGCAGCTTTGATACATAAAAATAAAATATTAATTATTCGTACGTGTTTCAGCGCCACTTACGCCAAATTAGGGAGTTCTATGCCAAAATTTAAAACTTAGTACAATATAACAGATTAAAAAACTAATTCTTATTATATTACAGTATTCTTGTAGCTAAAGTAAAAACCGTAGGTACCACGAACTGCAATTAGAATAGTTTTTGTAAAAGCATAATGTACTAGAACAATAAGACTATAGTATAAATGAAGGCGATTTCATTACATAGAGTTAAGGTGGTCGCGTAAAGAAAAACCAACTTGATGCACAACATGTAACGTAGTATATTTTGTCAACCTCTACATGTTTCGGGCGTATCTAGGCCCATTATCAGGAGTTACAACCGTATGAATGCAACAATTGGTACTTACTATTTTTTTAGATGACTGTCTGTTGTCCTGGACAACAGACAACATGATTATATCGAGATGCACGATCAAGAAAACATAAAAAATTTAAGGTGGTGTGTAACATAAAGAGGTGCATATGTTGTTGTCATGAATGAACAACTTAATTCAAACAAAGCGCAAGGAATAAATAACGCAACAATTTTGTTCTCTATTTTAGTGTAACTACTCCCAAAACTGTGCCCTTCCTGACACAATTTTTATTCCAAAAAATGTGACAGACTTTCATTGTGAAGAAAAATTATAGGCCTAGGCTATAATTATTGTCTGCCTATATAATGCGCACAAATGAGTGAGGAGTGATTGAGTGTGTAGGAAAAACAGCTGGGATAGATTGTTGCCTTTCACTTCATACCACCTAAAGGCTGCACATTCCACATTCCGTTCTTATCTGAATACATCGGATCGAGTTCGCGCCTCTTATAGGCCACTTCATACCCCGGTGGCCCTGAAATTTCAAGGAGAGATTTCATGGAAGTGCTATATAAGCACGCTGAATTCCAACATAACATTGAAACAGCTAGGTATTTATAGCAATATCTGCATTTAGAAACTCAAAATTGACTAATATCTTCTTCTTCAGGGGTACGGAGGATTCCATAATTTATAACGCATTAAACGAAAGAAAAACTCGCATTCTTGTTATGCAAGGAAATGTTGAGATGAAGCCACTTCTAAAGCGCTTCAGTCTATATGATAAACATGTCAAGGAGCACAGTCTTTCTTGTAAAGCTTACAGTCAACCATCTGGTTAAGAAACACTCCTTCTTGTATATCAGCTGAATGCTTATTGGCAGTCTCATAAAATAATTCGCATCCAGTTGTGTCTGAGGCTAACGAAAACCATAATATCACATCCAATTTTGTCTCAGGCTAACGAACACCGCTACCTCACATCCACTTGTGTCTGAGGCTAACAAACACCTTAATCTCATATCCACTTTCTTACAGTGATAAATATACAATTTGTATGTGTTTTCAGCTACTGGAAACAATTCCAGAAATTACTTAATTTCGGTACTACCTGTGGTTCATTTATAAATTCTCTTGACACCCTCCAGTTTTCTCTTTCAATAAAAGTCGTCGTTTTGGAAGTATGCTACGTATCAAAGTGTTAAAACAGTGTATTCTGCATATTCATCCCTACAATAATTTCATAGCAACTGAAACTTAAAATAGCTTATAACTTAAAGCGTCTTATGAAAGGCGAAAGCAAATAAAAAGTCGATTCATTTTCCCTCCTACACTTCGCACAATTTCTTATTAATTCCAGACCACAAACCGTCCAATGAAAAATATTTTTTCTTCCGTCTTTGGATGTTTTGGAAGAAACAGACGAAAAAGTATAGCTCTTATACGAGTTGAATATAACTACAAAATCCAAAATCCGGCAAGTGAAAAAAAAATCTTCTCGTGACCTTCGCCAAACAATTTCCAGCTGGTAACGATTTTCTGCGATTTATTTAAAAATACATCCAGGTCAATAAAACGGACTTATTCCCAGAGTCCTATTTTATAGCTAAAGCATATCTGGTGTAAATCATTAAAAAAATACCTACGCCCGTATTCGATACAAAAAGGTGCAGTGTGAAAAGCGGCGGAAAGCAGCCACGAGTGCCCAGTTCTACTAGCGCTGTGCTTCTGTACTTTCTCAATCGTCTGTTATTCCGAACAGAACAAATCGTTTCGGAACCCAAATCTGTTTTCGCCCTCAGGTTAAAATGGAGGCAGACACCTACTCAGGCGGTTCCCTTAGGAAGGGCTAATCTAAGCCACTAGACCAACTTCTCCGCATTGGATCATATACGCCTGCATCATTGCTGATTAAATTTTAGGCCAGGTATCAGTTCCAAGCTTTGTTCAATGATCGTTACGCTATGAAAGCTTGGTTAGCTCTGTTTCCTGCAGTTAGGTCTACAAATAAAATTGCACACTTCCTGTTCGGAATTTTGTCGCTGCATGGCTGTAAACTGCATCCTTGCAACTGACGTTTCCAGTCATCTGACCTGCTTTGTCATGCAGAAAATTATATCGAAATTTCAGTTGACTGTGAACATTGATGTATGGTAATTCATGTTACATCACTGACTTCATCGTCATGCGTTTAATGCTGGTAAGGTTAAGCCGTTCCTTTTTTCAAGCAATCATATGTATTGTGGATTGAAAGTAAAAGTTCCATGTCTTCTTAACCTCAGCATTGCATGGAAGTGGTATTTAATTAGCTCGACGTTAGTTTCATCACCACCTGCAGCTTTCTTGTCCTTCGTTGTTTTGCAAGACATTGGTTGCTTTCCATATTCTAACTCATCTACTATTCTCTTGATATTTCATCCGCGTCGGAGAAAAATTTTCTGTGCATTCTGTCCAGAAGCCGATGAGAGTACCGATCGAGCACTGGAATCGTGGTTTCGGACCCAACCGGAGGAAAGGTTCAATGTGTTCTCTCCGTCCGCCTTTTGCTGTATTTAAGACCGACGGTTATAAACATTATGCGACCAGGAAAATGGGAGGACCAGGGACCGCATTGGCCTATAGCGCCACAGAGACAGACATATAGGGGGGCAGATAAATAGGTATAAGGGCAAAGAGACATAGACAGACATTCAGATATTTAGATACATATGGACATAGTTAGACAGATACATAGAAGGTAGTCAGGGAGGGATGGATTATCTGGGATAGATGAATGGATGGAGGGACGGACAGACCTCCAGACAGCCGGTTGGATGGATAGATATGCTGTACACAGTGAATTTGCCGTTGTTCATTGTTCAGTTGTATGTAAGAAGTGCACAGTGGGGCTTCGGGTACTCATGGCTGTCAGTATGGAGATTACTATCGTTGGGGTTTACCACCGTCTCAGGTGAACTTACTGCCCTGAATATGGAGCATGTACTTTCGAAAGGTTAATAGAAGTATGCCAGAATGCACATTGCCAAATTCCAGACGACACCGTTCTTTTTTACATTCCATAATTTGCACTATGTTATAAATGGCAAAAGTAAATTACGTGTATGTTATGATGCCAGGCAGTGGGTTGAAACTGGGCATAGCGTAAAAGTTAAGTGGATGATTGAGAACGAACAAGGCGATGATAACTACTGACACTTTGCTTGTTCCAGGGATCTACGGGACACTGTTCCGTAGGAACAAAGAGGCAGCATTCAGCAACTACCGACTGTGGGAGTCAACAGGTTTCGTCATTGCGTATGCATACAGCACGCACTTGTGCGCACGCATGAAGCTGTACGTCATGCTTTCCGTCCTGATAGTAGGGTTCGCGGGTTACGTCGCCGTCGAGATCGTGCACAAGAGGAAGGCTATGCGAAGGAAGAAGCTAGCCGAAGACCCGAAGGCAGCAGCCGCCGCTGCAGCAGAGCTGGCGAGGCAAAACAAGACCGAAGAAACTGATGATGAGAAAGATGACATTGACGATAAAATCATAATCACCCATCTATAATAGCATTCACAATTCCATAAACGTGTTCGTACTTTTAAATAGAAGTGAAATGTTTTGAGCAGTGAAATCTTCAAGCAAGTATTGAAACGCTGGATCTCTTGGTGAAACTTACTGACAAAAACTACTTGTCATATTGAACAAGAGTAGAGTTCCTAAGAATATGACTGCAGTGCAGCGCGTACGGTATAGAATTTGCAGGACTGAGTCTGTGCGAGAGTAATAGCTGGGCAATAACGTGACAGTCGTGAAGAGGAGCTGTAAATTCACCCACACACGTTTTTAAAACAGCGCAAACGCGGAAGTTTATCCGCCTGGCCTTCAGGTGAACCGGTTTGCTGAGACAGATCATTGTCTGGACACTTGCCGTTCAAGCGAGAGAACTGGAGTCCAATGGCCTTCTCAGTTGTGTGGATCGAATGAAATAACACACTCCAGGCAGAGGGAAAGACCCTCCGAAAAAAAAGCACATTAAGCAGAAAAAGGTCAAATTAAAGTAATTACAGCAATACGTGGATTACTGTGTATCAGGTAGTACAATGGAATGTACCAAATATACTCCTCACTGTAAAGTAGATTGCCTCAATTAGCAAATAATTTAGCCGAAGTTGAAATTTGTTCTACTGGGTGTAGCGTTAATGTGGTAGAAATAATCTGCAGTTTCGTCATCTAGGAAAAAAATAACAGTTGACCCCAATGTATCTAATCGAAGAGTTGAATGATTGCTTATTCTCTTCATTCCATAGCCATAGCCCAAGTTTAGTAGCATGAGTTCTTAGACATAAAAAAAGTCCACTAATTTTGTTTGTGCCTTTCCATTTCGCTTAATTTTGGGATGAATAAGGTCTTACTGCAAAATTTGTCATGTGCCCTAGATTGCATACTAGTCAGATAACAGTAGCGAACAGTATTTTTATAACTTTGAGGCCCTCGTTCTTCTGGTATATGACGTACCAGAAGATAGAAGGCCTCAACTATACTGCGGCGGAAGCCTCAAATCTCGAATAGTAGTTTTATAACCTTCTTAAGCGAAATACAAATACCTACTGCAGCACTATATTGTCTACACACTAATTTTGTGAAATAAGGGTCTGTTTCATGGTGTGACTGGAAATAGTCTTCAGCACGAACTGACGGGATATTTCGGCGCTGAAGAACGCCCAGGCTTGAACACGTATTTCTTGGAATGCTCAAAGTGCTCAGCACTGTAATGTTGTCCATTCAGTGAGACTAGTTTCATGTCTCCGAACTGGTAAAGGTTAATGGTCAATTACAAAGCCAATGTAAGTAATGTGAACTCACTAACTTGTTCAAAATAAACTTTATTATCCCCTTGCAAATCATGCATTACGACTTCCAACAGTGCATCTGTAATTGAAATAACGCTACAGATTTATTTAGACAAGAAAAAGTCCGTAACTAAGCCGAGCGAAGCATCTTATTCACAAATGTTGCAGATCTTGTTAATACAAAATGTCTTATTTTGTGACAAAGAGAAAGGGAGTTTAAATGAATTACAGTCCCAGGTGTGTGGTTTAACAAGAGAAGCATGCGAGAAATTGATAATATTTAATACCACACATAGCTTAGCAAATTTCTCATTTCCATTACGTAGGCTAGATGAAAACTGGACAGTTCTGTTAGTAAATAGCCTGACTATCTGTTGTATAAATCAACTAGTTCACATCCTTATACATAGTCGGAAAGCGTGCTGATGAGGAGTGTGTTCGAACCCGGTGACTTCTTGTTATAGAATACTCTCTTGTCAGCTTGGCTGCAGATCTGCCATAGCAGCCACACGTGAAGAAAATGGTTCAATACTACCAGTTTTACAATTTTTATGGAAATATTGTTGCGTGGATTACGCTTAACGTTTTTTAACCTAAAGGAGTCAGTCACATAATGTCAAACACGTGAGTTTCCTCACGTGCAGCTTACTTTATAAAGAGTGTGAATACAATGGAGGTCACAGAGTTTATACGAGGTATATATACTGCGTTCAGAAACATTCAAACTTTTGATCTGTAATGTAAAATTTTTGGAATTGTAAATAAACAAATAAATGTAGTGGGATTGACCAGACCCTCATGTCTCACCTCACGTTCGGGACTTGGAAAAACCTCCTCCAAAACTCGACTTCGACTAGACTTCTTTCAGAGCATTTGTGGGGTGGATATAGATACATAGAAGAGCCGAGATAATAGTGACTAAGGTAAGGGCTAAATAACCCAGATATCGCAGCTAAATACCGACACATGCAAGGAATTTTCGTCTTCTCCAAAGCGTCCAACCGGTTGAGGGACCTACCCAGCTTCCTATTCAGTGCCTACCAAGGTAACTTTCCCAGGGGTAGGCGGCCTAGGAGTAAAACCGACCTTACCTTCATCGGGTTTCGGGGTTAAGAATTAGTGGGTTTATACTTCCTTTCCGCGAATGCATTCGTGGCGTGCCAAACAACTTCATCTATTTATAAACACAAGAAAGTAGCATCATGCGAAATGGGAAGAAAATTTAAGATTTAAAAAACTGTGGAAATCTGAACGCCTCGTGACACAAGAGATCGCAGGTAACTGAACAGATGACAAAAACAGGAACTAAAATTTCTTAAAATTAAACTATAAGAAGTATGATTACTATCAGGAATGTTTTAGTAATCCTGTTTTCTCAGTTATCTACATTAGGGCTGTTCTATTTCCATTGGGAATACTGAATGTTGTTGTTGAAGGTTTAGCTTTCTTCAGGCATTAAATGTTTAAATGTTCATCACTATATGTGTTCTGTTAGAACAATTCTAATAACAATATTTTTTAAACTTTACACATTTAGAAGACGGAAATTATTATTTTTGTTTTGCAGGATTATAAACTATAAACATTTTATACTAAATTGTTTAATATTCAGTTTATTACAGAACGGTATTGCAGAACAACAAAACTCCGTCTAACGTTCAACCGTTGCGATGGTTTTGAATTTAACCCTTTTAAAGCCAAGTTAAACCCCATCTGCCATCTGCTGGCATTATTAGTAGCTCACCACATTTTCCACGTTAACGGGTTAAGAGTTAATCGTTTATGATTTTCGTCAAGTTATTTTTGATTAGCATTTGTGTTTACCGTGTTCCTTCATCATTGTGTGACATAGATTCCAGTTAGAAGCTAATCGAACATCTGAGGGAAAATTTGGAATGTTGTCGAACATACATGCATGACAATTTATCTCTTTAGGCTTTCCTCATACTTGATGGTTTTCTCGCAACGTTATATTTTAGTGCTGTGTAAGAAACAAAAGCATTTCTTGTATAAGCTTTTGGAAATTTCCATGCTTTACAACCAGAATTTGTCACGACCTACCAACCAATGTATTCTCCTTCACTTCATAGCCATCGTGAAGAGGTGTTTTTTTATACCCGCATGAGTACTTGCTTTGCAAAGGACTATCGTACGTTAGTACGACTAAGACTTTAATAACATTAAAAGGACAAATGTGATGCATGTCAACGTGACGCGCTTCCCTTGCACTCACGCTTCAATTCACCACCAGGATCGTGACAAACTAGCTTGAACCTGCAATAATTTATCTCAGTATTTAACCAACTCGATGCACAAAATTTGCTTCACAATAAGTTTTATTTCATGCCTCTACATGTTTCGAGCATGCGTGCTCATCATCAGGAGGTCAAAATTGTATTACACAGCCTTTGGTATCATCACACCTATGGGTGGCCGTCTCGTGCACGAGAGGGTCACCTATGTGTGATGATACCAGAGGCTGTGTAATACAATTTTGACCTCCTGATGATGAGCACGCATGCTCGAAACATGTAGAGGCATGAAATAAAACTTATTGTGAAACAAATTTTGTGCATAAAGTTGGTTAAATACTGAGATAAATACACTGAGATGCACGGTCAGCAAAACGTCAAAAAAATCTGCAATAATTTGTTGAAGAAATTTTTAAGTTTGCTGTAAAAAGGACAATCTCATTGACACAAGCAAAGTTTCGTGTTTAAACACAATGCACTATGCAATTAATACATGTATTATGTTACTTCTACTGACTCTTCAGTGTCCTTGCTACAGAAACTTTGGCCACGTTGCGCGTAAAGAAATAAGCGATGCCGATTACGAAATGCTGTTCGAAGCCGTCTGTTAGAACGTGAAATGCAAAACGTTCTTTGCGATTACTAACCAGGTCGTATTTGTGAAAGTGAATGGGAAGTATACAGGACACGTTTAAGAAATTTCTGGGTCCAATACACAAATAAAGTTGGGGGATTAATACCTTCGCGCATTCTTAAACTGAAAACTTAGGTGCAACCCAGGATGTGAAAAACAGCGACAAGCTGACAAATAACCAGACTTTCGTAGGTCCCGAAACTGTGAGGCCCCACTCGACTACAAGAGATAGCGATATCCTTAAGGTGGCTCTGAAAGTATGTCTGGAAACATAAAAGTAGCCTCTGGAATTCAAGCCCTAATAAGGAACAATTAAAATATTTTGCTTACTTGTGTGATCAGCCCTGGTTATTTATTACATACTTCCAATTACGGTGTCCTACACATTACAGAGTCAAAGAATTGACGGTCAAATGGTTTTAAATGGTTGTAAATGTACATAAATATATTATTACATTATTATTATAAGGTGATTGATGGAAAATTAAACATATATTCCAAAATATTATTTATACATAACTTTTAGCAACTTTAAATATTATATCATGTGATTATAAAGAAAATAAGTGCTTTTAGATGACTGTGAGCTTCAAACAAAAAAAAGGTTGATTTTAAATTGCCAGTGTTTCTAGTATCCCGACCAGTTTTACTAATTCTACGAATGGTTTTTCCGAAGAAGTATTTTAAGTTAAATCATTCTGGTAAGCTTAATTTGCCTAGTTTTAGTACGAATGGTCTTAGATTTTAAAATAATGTAAGATGTAGAATATAGCTGCAACATCAACTGTATTAATATGCTCAGGGAAAAGCTTGTCGGAAAAACAGATGAAGAGGCAAGTACAGTTCCGGTTAAGTGGCGGGAGCACTGGAATTGGACATGCAAGTAAAGAAAGGCTCAGATATTACAGCACCAAGCTTCTGAAGCTTCAATTTAGTTTAAAGATGTAGGAAACTGTTCAGATATCTGGAATGAAATTATATTTAATTTATTGTACAAAAAAAAAAGCCATCAGTATCCCTCGATTTATTTTCATGTCCTTAATTTAAATCTACTCTGTATGAATGTAAAACTGAAGACTTTTCCGCAATCACATGGCACTTCAATAATAAAGGTAGCATAGTGGTTAAAGATTCTACGATCTCTTCTGATACCTCCGGAACAGTGGTTTTCAAGCGGCAGTCACCGTCTTTCGCATCTACAACTACAACGCCGGAAGCATATTAGCGGAAGTTCGAAAATCACTGCTCTGATTTTAAAAAAAGTTCTCTGTGGAAACCCATGGAAACAACAATAATTAACGAAACAACAATAATTAACGAAACAACACCGTTCCGTGTTAGAAATGGTTTGGAGCTCCTTTTTTTGAAATAACAAATAGCACGTTCAGTCGTTTCAGCAGAAGATACACGACCAAAATGGGCCACAAGGATGGTGAAAATTACCTGCTAACATGTCGAGTGACGACTGGTAATATACGTACTGCGGATGTTGTTCATAACACGTAAGTCCGTGGTAAATCAGAAAATTAACGGTGTGTAGCTCCACTTTTCAGGGTTTCCATATTGAAACTTTTTTACGGCCGGGAATAAAGCCGTGCAAAGTTATTGTCACATTGTATTACTGTACTAGTGTTGTGAGCCTGACCAGAATAAATATTGTTGTTGATATCATTGCTTCCTTACGATAAGAGTGCACTAAACCCACTCACGCGAGCCTGAACTACAACACCGCATATTCTAAAGACAATAATTTAAAAAAAACACTGTTTAATTCTGAAATAAAACGTCCAAACAAAGGCAGAAAGTAAATGTTTGTTTCAGAGAACTCAACGTGACTTTTTTATCACTTTTTTTGTCACTAGTTAGCGTCGGTGAGGGGGGGGGGTGATATATCAAGTTCATTATTTTTACAATAGACATCCCCTCACGTTTATGATAATATAAATGGGTATATAATTATCATCAACACAAACATTTATTGTCTTTTATTATTTCAAACTACACGACTACACGTGTCAACCAAAATCGTTGTAATTTCAGGCCAGTACTTTATACCAAAAAGTAAAAATTGATTTTTTTGTTTTGTTTTTTGTGCGATGTACTCTCCTGAAGATGACCACGACACTGGTCGAAGCACGTAGCCGTGTAATTTTAACTACAATAAACAAATAAATGTTTGTGTTTAGCGTAACTGTATTCGCATTTAAAATGTCAAGTTCACATTTGGAAGTTCGAAGAATGACATACACGAAAATGTGACGATATTGTGAGTAAGAAATGCTACCGCTAAACTTGTCATTATAATGTTACCCAGACACCCGTCTTCCATATCCTCAGTTCACTGTTAAAGACGGTTAACAGTCAGAATTTTTATGTTTTTTATGCATCCCTGTATATCTTTTTCAAATGAAGCCAACCAGGTGCACACTACTTCTTAGTATATTTATTTCAACTTCTCTACGTGTTTCGGGCAGTTGTCTGGCTGTCTGGTCTGCTGTAGCAGACTAGACAGCCACTCATATAGAGTGACAAATACCAGTGTCGCATAGATACAGTAAGTTCTCCTGATGATGGGCACATACTTGCCCGAAACATGTAGAGAAGATGAAATAAATATATTAAGAAGTAGTGTTCACCTAGTTGGCTTCATTTGAAAGAAAAAAGTCAGTAAACTGTTATGAAATTTATCGAATTTTATGGCAATCCAGAACTCACTACAGCTGGCTACAGGATATTGTCCTGTGATGGACAAACACATTTCGTATCCTCAAGTTCTAAACTTCAGATTCACTGTAATACTATTCTTTTATTGATAAGTTAACATCCAAAGCAAATTTTCTTTCAGGTTTTACAAATATTCCATCTTATCATCTTTATTTATGTCATCCCAAACACCTCTGCTGACAAATAAAAACCACGAAGCATATTTTATACTGCTTCCTCCTACGTCCTGCCTGTTTATAACAAACATTATCCTCAGCACTTCAACCTGCGTTTTATCCTTCGAGAGAGAGATCAAGTTTTACACGCACACAAAGCAACAGGTAAGATTTCAGCTTTCCAGTGTATAATTTAATGTTGGCTGTTACAGACAGAAGGTTTGGGAAGAGCACGAATATACAGCTTCTCAATAATCCTATTTCTTACAAAGGGTAATTATTTAATTTACTTTCATCTAATTAAAACACTATTATAAATAACGGCTTAACTTTGGTCAATGTGAATAAAAGGTAAAGCTCACTCTAGAACAGGCCACGAAAGCCGACAGGGGGAGTAAAGGTTTAGCTCTACTCTTTCTTTAACCTGGGTGTGGTTGGTCAACACCACGCTCCGCCCGCTTTAACCTCGGGAAAGAGACCCGGTACCCATTGTATAGGAGGCTGGGTGGGACCCAGGGCCGGTCTGGACGGGTGCGAAAAATTTCACCCCCCCCCACCAGGATTCGATCCCCGGACCGTCTAGCCTGTAGCGAGTCGCTATACCGACTACGCTATCCTGGAACCCGTCAATGTGAATACAGCATCAGTACAAAACTCTCAACCTGCATTAATTTCATAATGCACATCGCATTATAATAACATATGTTATTATACGTGGTAACTGCTGAACGTTCCCGTAATCACTTCATTTCTGAGAAATAAAAAAAAAATTATAATATTTTACCTACATTTCCTTCAAAATAAGCCCCCTGTGCAACTATGCACTTCTGCCAGTGAATGTAAAGGTGTTGGAAACATTCATGGAAGCCATTTTGTGAAAGCCTTTTCAGCTCCTCCATCTCATTCTTAACAATGTCAATAGCGTCACAACAGTGTCTTTCCTTCAATGCTGATTTCAGTCAAGGGAACAGATAAAATTCAGCTGGATCCAGGTTAGTTGGAGGGGGGGGGGGTGTGCTCCAGTGTTGTCACACTGTTCTATGTTAAGAAATCTTTGACCAAATGCTGATTCTCAATTTTTCGCGGCCTTTCCTTCTAACCTCACCCCTATGGCGACGAAGGATGTCCCTGTATATTTCTTTATTCATAGCAGCAATTTCTGTAAATTGTACCAGTGAATTTCAGGAACATTTTAAAACTACTACGTAGATGTCAATCCCGGTGGCCGCGCGGACTAAGGCATGAGTTTGAGGCCGCTCTCTTGCTGGGATTGCGGGGTCGAATCCCGCCGGGGGTATGGGTGTCTCTTTTGAGTGTTATGTGTCGTCAGGTAGTGGTCTCTGCGACAGGCTGATCATTTGTCCAGAGGAGTCCTACCGAGTGTTATGTGTCTTAGTGTGCACAATAAACCTAGAAAATGATGAGGCCTAGGAACACTAGAGGCTGTCCAGCTATACAAAGCAAATGTTATTAGATAAGTAAGAGAAAACCCCAAGGTCAATTAACTTAAAACACCTGCCCATTAAATGTCTTTACAATTAATTACCGATTATATGATAAGACGCTGTAAAACTACGCACATAATGTCGTGTGTCATGAGAATCGTTTAATGTAACCTCGAAAAGGAATTCAAATTATAGATATAACCAAAACACTGTCGGTAGAAAACCCGAATATTTTCTTTTGCCAAGTTCTAAGAGAAGCAAGAACTGGCACAATCAAGTACAAAATGGTTCAGCCAACTAAAGAGCGAAGCTGTACGGTAAACTACAACAGATATTATTTACGTAACATCCCAATTCGATTCCGCTGCAACTAAACGTGTTCAAAATCACTAAACGAGCTGCACAAAATATGCAAATTCCTGACCCTATCGTACGGACACTTCATTTAACATTGCTGCGGTTCCACATTAATTTATAGCTCCATAATCAAGAAGAGAAACAACATTGAATATTTACGCACAACTTTATATTGTGGTGCCTTAACGTAACCATTGTTGCCATGGAAAAGCAACAATACATTTCCTTTTTATTGTTGTTAGCACAGATGTAGCTGTCAATATAAAAGTGTTCAGTGTTGCCATGTAAATGCAACAGTGGGTTCCCTATGTACTGTTGTAGACCTACAAAATATTTAGTACTGCTTATAATAACAAGTATTAAATAATAAAATGTATATTTTGCCTTGGTTATCTGGCATAAAAATCGCGTCTTTTCTGCGCCGTGTTATGTCATATGTGACTTGTCAGTTTCTACCATATTCTTACACATTTTCTCATAAAAGGCACGACTCTAAAACAAAAAATTATTGAACATGGAATGTGTTTTGATTTTCTCTGCAAATTTTGTCTGAAACGTTTCTCATTCTAAGGAAAATTCAGCAAGATATTATAACAAACATGCATAGGTCTGGATGTAAAGTGCCCGTTATTCTTGTCAGATTTTAATAAAACTTGAATTTTCGGATTTTAATAAAAACTTTAATTTTCAGGCAGATTCTAGAAAAAATACGCAAATATACAATTTCATGAACATCAGATCAGTAGGGGCAGAGTTATTCCATGCAGACAGACAAAGGGACGGACGGTCAAACGTGACGAAGCTGACAGTTGCTTTTCGCAGTTGTCGTAACGCGCCTATAGCCACCCACCCCTCACACAGCCTGTAACCAGAAATTTCAACTGGCCTGTCCCTGTTCGTCTTCCTTGCCTACTCACATGTCCTTCACTACACTACAAGCAGAGGCTTCGGGGCCTACGGGCAAGGAAGAGACAGCCATCCCAAAATATTAGACATGGCGCAATCTCCACCCTCCCACTATGCCATAAACTTCGTAAATTATGTACAAAAGCCTAATGTTCACACAACAAAATACGTAACAATAAATTATTTGTTATAGAATAAAATTAACCCCCCCCCCGTTTTATAATAATAATAATAATATTTATTAACTGCAATTGGGTTGTCACCCGGTGGCAGTGGTTATTGTACGTACGTGTATACAAAATATGAAATTGGTTACTAATAAATTTAAGTCGGGACGGCTACATGAGAAGCATGTAGTGGCAACTTGGAATCTTGGGAACCATCTCAGCATTTGTTTATAGAAACAGGGAAACCAAGAGAAACCTGTGTCGAGGTGGCCGGTCGCAGAACCTTCCTAATATTGACTTCTAGCCAGCAGTCCGGCATCTAAAGTAAAAACAGCAATACACACATAGTACAGCAAATACACATAACATGAAAACAATACACACAAGACAACTACAACAATACACACAAGACAACTAACAACAATACACATAAGACATCTTAAAATACAACATGTACAAAAGGTAAACAACACCAAGGAAAGAAGAGTACTGTATATAGTTTCTAGTATTTTTTCCCACACGTACGTGTCATTAATTAGAAATGATATATTCCAAAAGAGAAGGCAGTTAGCCATGTATAACGGACTAAGTGAAAATTTTATTCTGTAAGATGTTCAAATAATTCTTAAATATATTTCTGGTTAGGAAATGTTCGTGTGTTAAATATGTGAGACTTTTCACTGCTTTCTTACAAAGTCCATAAAAACCTGTAAGGTTTATGCTTCTAATTATGTCAATATATTTTACAGCAGTTAAACTAAGAAGGTTATGATGGACTGGACATGTACCCCAAATGGGTAAAAGGACAAACACATACAGAAATTTTGTGCGGAAACCTCTACGTAGTTGCCACTTGGAACACTGACAAGACAGTACTAGGATAATATTCGGTGCGATGGCAGGTTTTACTCTAGTAGAATTGAAATTTTGGGTTCTAACCATCAGAGAACTAGCACTACACAACAAAGAGGGTTGTTAACTTTAGAATGGGAATGAATATGTATTTGAAGGAGTCAGAGACTTTGGTATGAAAACTCTGCTAGAATTTTCCTGTATTAGAAATGGTCAAATGCGAGGTATTCCACCTAGAGACCAAACCCAAATATTTCCAATAGGAGACAGCACTAACAGGAAGACATAAGACGCATGACACATATAGGCATCAATGGACACGAAAACGGGTAGAAGGGATATGATATGATAGTTTCCACCCAGTGGGAGAGGTCCATAAACTGGTACAAATATAAGAAAAACACAGTTATGTACAACAAGAGAAACAATACACAAGGCAATACAAGAACGCAGAATACACAAAACAGAAAACAAACTTACAAAACAAGAAAACACACATGAAAAAAATATTAAACAACATACGCCGAGTAATTAGAAAATAACAAAGAGAATCAAATAATAATGAGACAACGTACTGCACAGAACCTACATACAGCTTCACAAAATAAATCTATACACACATTTCACCAAAGCTCTTCACTTCACTTCACTACACTTCACTCCCTATTTTTCACTTCCCTCCACTTTTGGACTTTTCGTCACCACGCTTCAAAAGTTACGACAAAAAAGTTAGGATTACAAATATAAGCACTCCTTTCATACCAATAGACTTGAATTATATGCAGAAATAGGCTCAAACGTAATCTTCGTTGTTCAATGCTGTTGCTGCGGATAATTTATCATAGAAATACACTTAAATGCCAATCCCGGTGGCAGTGCGGTATCAGGCGTAGGTCTGCAGCTGCTGGACTGCTTGGATGGCAGCTTCGAATCATGCTGAAGAAATGGATGTTCCTGTCTTGTGTGTTTGTTGTGTGTTGCGTAGGTACCGGCCTCTGCGACGAGCTGATCACTCGGTCAGAGGAGTCTTACCTGATGTGTGTATAATTGTGTGACCCAGAAACCTCAATGGTCTGGCGACCTAGGCCCGAGTATGGCAGCAGCAAAACAGAAGAAAACAAAAGAAATGAAATACCTTGATCAGGTGTAATTTTCATTCCCTGATTATCAGGTTTAAGTAAATATGTAATATTTTCACACCGGTTTCCCTATCGCCTGCCTGAAAGAGAATATTGCTTACAAAAAATATATAGATGCACTAAAAAAATTTCGATTGTAGACTTAGGCAGATGTATAGACAAAGAAAAACAAAAATACTTCAGTAAGATGGACGATTTTAAATACCGTGTGCATTTAATAGAGAATTGCCTGGTGCTAATCGGTAGTTAGTCCCAAGCATTGAAAAGAATTGAACTCAAATATTATAGTTATTTTGTATTGTCAACATTATATCAAATAACAAATTTATGAGGCGTGTTGGATTAGCGCGATAGAGCATACGTAACTAGCAGTAAGGCAGCAGAGAGATTCAGTACCAGCGTGTGGAATAGCGGAAACGACAACGTGCATATAATTAATTTTACGAGGCAATAGTTATTCCGTGCAGTTACTTGTGCCTGATAAATATGCAAATTGCGTGTTTCCTTGTGCCCATTCTGAGTGTGTTACGTAACACTCACATAAACGTGCAAGTTCCATGGTGCTGATTCTATTGTTACGGTGCCGTGCTTCTTGTTGGGTTACCACGGTCCGTGTAAGCCGTAAAAACCCAGTACGTACGCAAAATTATTGATGAAAACCACAAAATCCATCCGTCAAGGGTGCAAAATTTAAAAGTGGGATTCCGCGAATACGGCCGTCACGTAGGGAAGTTAAACGTGAAGATGAAAGTGAAGTCAGCAAACAGACACAAAAACAGAGAAGCTAAAGCTCCGCGCAATATGAAACTCGGCATTTGGGGTAGGTGAGAGGTCAGCTAGAAGCTACATTTGTCACCTCCCGGAAAATAACCTTGGGATCCATAGATAGGAACCTGGTTGTGGTCCAGAGCCTGTTAGGTGTAGCAGGAAAGAAAAGCGCACTTGTTACGGACGGGAATGGAAGTATACACCAAGGCCACACATCTTTACTGGCTGAACCGTCCCCTCTTAACCAGATAAAGTTTGTTCCGAAATGTTTCATACTGTACCGAAGTTTTCACATTTCTTGTTTGGGTTTTGCTTTAATACACTGAAATACGGCCGATCCCAGTGGCCGTGCGGTCTAAAGCGTTGGTCTGCGGCCGCTCGCTTGCTGAGATTGCGGGTTCGAATTCCGCCAGGAGCATGGATATTTATCTCTTGTGAGTACAGTGTGTTGTCACGTACAGGTCTCTTCGTCGGACTGATCACTTGCCCAGAGGTTCCCTACCGAGTGTGGTGTGTCTGAGTGTGATCGTGAAATCTCGATAATGAGCAGGCTCTGGGCCACTGGTTGGGAGGGGGGGTTGTTGCGCCATTAAAAAAATGCAGAAATCCTCTGACACCGCGGGCTCAAAATCTTTCAACACAAAACTTCTTTCCTAACATTTTCAAGTGCAGTGGTTAACGTAATATTTAAAATCCCTCCCTTTACTCATACACTGCATTTATATTTCAGGTAATTCTTACCATTCATACAGATTATTTCCTTGAATAGACCGATTTGCCTTTATAATGGTCATTGACCGTACTGTTATTGAGGTTTAAACTGAACTTTTACGTATAATTCAGTCCATTTTTAACTTATTCCTACCGTGTATTAGTGTTTCTAAAAAAATGTTATTTTTCTGTAGCAGAAAATTTCCATCCAAAACCATCCTAGTATTGCACACACAGCTGCGGCCTCTCGGAAGAGCTAATACTTTACCAAGCTGGCAGTCGTTTGTTAACAGACTGTATCACATGAAAGTTAATTCCTTGCTACGCTCTTATTAATACTGACTCTGAATGGCAATTTTGAAATGTGCGCTTCATAATATACATGGTTTATTACTGCTAGAATGTTTCTGGCTTGTAATAGCGTCTGAGAAATGCGTATTCTCCAGTTCGGCGAAGTAAATTATTTTCACCTTCCCAAGACCTTCGAAGAATAGAAGTTTTGTAGAGAAGGCGACTCTAGTCTCCATAAATGTTATGGCCTCTCCAGCACCTGCACAAAACTACCCGAAACCGCGAGCTCGGCCGGCGTTATGATCAAAGCACATCTTCATTATGTCATTACATTCCTTTAATGTTTCAGCTGGTCAGCAAAATTATGAATTTATGTTGGCAATTGGAAGAAAACGCACTCCTATCCATTTCGTTATAGAATGAATCTTGCACTGTTTCTTTACAAAGTAATATCCCCCATCACATAAGCCACGTGTTTTCCAAAATATTTCCATGGGACCGAGTAATAATCATTGAGTGCATCACCGCTAAATAAATTAAGTTCCTTTATGTGTTATTTTCAATTACTTCACAACACACTCATATCAACACTTTACATTGTTATTTACTTCCTCGCGAAACCGTATCAATCTACAAGACATTTTCAGTACTTATTAAGAATAACATCTTATCTTTTCAGATCCTTGTCTCTTGTTGTGGCTTCGTTTAGACTCAAAGGAGCGTGCCTAAATCTTCAAGACTGCAATGACCCTGAGGACGAAGGCAGCAGATTCCCCCGAAATGTTGGCATCTCCCACAAAAATATATATTATCAGAAAACAGAATACCACAATATAACATCACCTTCAGAATCTGAACATTTACATTTCATTCACTCATCAGCTTCCGTTTGTACAAATTTCTTTAATATTAAAAGACATATTATAGTCCTATTCTTTAACAAGAGCAATATTAAGGCCAACTGCATGTTCTAACTTCAGAATCACACATATTTTTATCGACAAATGTCTTTTTTCAATATTCAGGCCCAATCACAAAATTTTCGTAAAGCGACTATTAGCTTCGTCATGTCTGTCCCTCTGTCCTTCGCCCTTCTGTCCGCATGGAACAACTCCGCTAACAACGTACTGTACGTATTTCATGAAATTTGATGCTGGAGTACTTTTCGAAAATCTGTTGCAAAAATTCAAATTTAATTAAAGTCTGACAAGAATAACGGTTTCTTTACATGAAGACTTATGTACCTTTATGATAATATCTTACTCAACTCTTCTTACAATGAGAAATATTTCAAAGTGTGTAGAGAAAATTAAAATACATATCCTAGGGTCAATAATTTTTTTTTTTTTCGAAAATTGTGCCCTTTATGAGACAAGGTTGAAAAATGTGGTAGAGCCAGACTGGCCACAGAAGACAATATAAAGCATGCGCTTTGGATGCTGTATATGCCTAATACACGTAATATTTAATACTTACTTATTCCATGGAGCAGACTCCTCCTTGAGAAGCTAATAGGTTCTCAGCTAGTCAAGAAATTCCCTACATTTTATGGAACCCGAAGTTTCAATGCTCCATTTGCAAGTGCCCTTCACCTGTCCCTATCCTGAGCCATAATATTTAATACTTACTGCTTTTCCACAGCAAAAATTGTTTCGCGAACGCACCTCAATGTTACGTTATACGTACATTGTCTGTCTTGTTAAATCCTTTTTATCATCAAGCTCCTATACTACCATCACATTATCTCTGACATGTACTTCCTGCTGCGTCATTAGCCAAAGCACAGCAAAACAAGTGAATTCTAAGTCAAAACATAGTTTTAAAGAGGTATTTTAAAATATTTCTAAAGCACCTGCATTGTAAAAAAGGCTTTTCATTGGACGAAGCTGAACAAATCAACAATACAGAAGTGGATTAAGGCTGGAAGAAAATTCATTCATTCTTTCGACAGACCACACCAAACATTACACCTCATTTGATAGGCTTTACAACCGTGGCGCACGGTCAGTGGTGACACTGGCAGGTATGCAGTCACTGTTTGTTTGTTTCACAATTTATAAATTTATGTTTATGTAAGATATGGTAATGATCAGTTAAAAGTTCCTACATAAGTTTTTTTTTTTAACTTTTCAGGCTGTTTGGCAAAAGAAATTCCAGCATTCGGACAAATGTAGACGTAATCCGGCAATTCTTCGCGTCGCCTACTGCAGATTTCACATACAGTTAATGCGTGATTATAAATTAACTTAATAAAAAGGTGTAATTAACTTCGACCCGCAAGGCAATCGGCGATGTGAAGATTTCAGATGCGATCACTTATACACAAAAATATACGCACACAATACAAATATCACATATCCATAAACATACGAGGCGTGTTCAAAAAGAGACCGAACTTTTTAAATAGCGAGCCAAACAGCACAGAGAGCGCGCTGCGGCTACTGAGCGCGCCTAGCGTCAGGTTTTGACGACAAACTACTATTTGTCCCGTTTCGCTATGAGCACTAGTCGTCGAGCTACAACCGCTGAACTGAACAAGTGCACAAGCTTTTCATCGGATTAGTGACAAAATGACAATGAAAGAGCTTGAAGAACAAAGCGCGCGTGTGTGTGTGTGAAATTTTGCTGCAAACTTGGTAAAAATTTTACAGAGACATTTCAATTGCTTAACCAAGCATACGGGAAGACTGTATGGGCCGAACGCAGTGCTATGAGTGGTTTAAGCGTTTTAAAGAGAGTAGGATTTCGGTCGATGAAGGTCTCAGGCCTGGACGACCTTCCACATAAACAAACAGCGACCATGTCGAGAGAGTTCGTGCTGTGATTCGTGGAAATCGTCGTTTAACTGCCCGAGAAGTTGCTGACGAAGTGCACATCAGCATAGGATCTTGCCATCAAATTTTTAGTGAAAAAATTCAGATGCGTCGCGTCAGTGCAAAATTCGTGCCGCGTTTGTTGACTGACGATCAGAAAGGGAACCGTGTTGACATCAGTTAGGAGCTGCTTGCCGATGCAAATGGTAATGAAAACTTTCTTAAGAATATTATGACAGGAGATTAGACGTGGGTTTATGGGTACGATGTTGAAACTAAGACGCAATCGTCGCAGTGGTTGGGGAAAGGGTCTCCTCGACCAAAAAAAAAAAAAAAAAAAACGGGAAAAGGGGAAAAAAAAAAAAAAAAAAAAAGAGAGATTTTTTGCGTGAGAAGA
>Ga0123352_10003371_pt1 | contig 23054 bp, 17 predicted proteins | sample TergutLab28metaG_FD_89700 | JGI IMG/M metagenome (GOLD analysis project Ga0123352, IMG submission 89700) | Labiotermes labralis P1 segment gut microbial communities from Petit-Saut dam, French Guiana - Lab288 P1 | ecosystem: Host-associated > Arthropoda: Insects > Digestive system > Gut ...
TGGCGGGGTGGAGGGGGGGGGGGGGGGGGGGGGGGGGCTGGTGCTCACACTGATCTGCCTTGGCGTCTGTGTGGATGTCATAAGATGGCCGTTTTATCGGCTACCGGTCGCGGATGTGATGTGTATCCAACCTCCTGACGATGGCCATAAGGGCCGAAACATGTAGTTGAGGCATTTATATGTATCTGACAATATAGTTGTGTTCAGACGGTAATAGCATTGCATATTGTTTACCTTTCATTAACCAACACAACGAGGATGACTCACCTTGAAGTTTACACATACATTGCCTACCATCTTTGTATTTATCAAAGTTATTTCCAAATCAGGATTCCTGCGTATCAGGTTTTATATTTCTATAATTCAGGACTGGAATTTTAAAGAAGAAACCTGAAATACTAATTCCTTTAATTAATACATCTCTATATGTGCTGGCACTCTACGTGATATTCCGTAACCAGTACACATGTGCTCTCGCAGTACATCTGGAATATGATGGATACTCATCGCGCATGTAACTGATTTATATAAATAATAGTGGAGCGCACTCCAAGGTTTCCTGCAGGAATCGCAGGTATAAGAATGCCATCAGCCTTACGGATACCTTCATTACAAGGACCATTCAGCATGTATGGGTGCACCTTCTCGTAAAACATCACATGGATTTGTGTTCAGTCGAAATATTTTCATACTCATTTATAGCAGGATTAGATCCACAAAGTCTCCACAGTTTTGCATGACAACCTTCAGCACGAGTCTCACAAAACTTACAACTCTGCTACCTCAGTCACATGATTGCAGCTACTACTTAACCCTTTAAACGCCGATTTATATCGCATCTGCCATCTGCTAGCATTATTAGGAGCTCACCATATTCTACACGTTAGCAGGATAAGGATTAAACCGGAAGTGTACTGGCACTTTCATCGCTTGGACTGTAGAAACACACCTATCTATGCGCCTAAAACTTCGTGCACTCTCCAGTCTTGTGACATCAACCTAGGCTGTCTAATGTTATTTGTGCCTGAAGTTGGAGCTTCGCGGAATTAATCCTTCTATAGTTCTGTCGAAACATGCTCACTAAAGTGGCTAAAACACAATTATTTGTGACTTTGCTTACCACTTGACAATAAACAGAGTACTAATGCCGGATGTAAGACATATTAATCTAGCAGTGATTTAGAAAATTATCCTTGCAGAAGGAGCATATGAATTAAAGCAGTTCCGGAATATCTGAGGATGTTCATCGGTCCTGCTCCAGACGAGTAGTAACGTGAGTTAAAGGGAAAGGGAATTGGTTGACACCCGCCATTTGGCGTCACATTCCACAGTAGTATTTTACAAGTGTTTTCATTGGTGTTCTAATAGCTGTCAGAACATTTGCCCAACTCTTTTAGAAAGGGACATAGACAGTTAGTGTGTTATGCTGATATATGAATACAGGCCAAACGGCAGGACAAATTATTTGTGATGTTGAATTTACAAGAGGCACACTTTCCAAACCAACCGGAAAAATTAGATTCAGATTGGGTACAAAATTCGAATTTATTAAAAAAAAAAAATTCCAAGGGAAATTCCTTCTTTAGTAACTGATAGTTGCTCAAGCAGTCACGAAAATTTTAGCTTTCAATGAAATACCAAATTATATTGCTCTCTTTGCAAGATGGTACCACTGTACCCTATCCACAGCCACCAGCGTCCACTGTACACTGCACTAACGGTTCACTTTACCACTACCCAGAATTTCACATGCCCCTCTCCCAAGTGGTCTATTCCATTAGGTTTTCCGACTAAAGTATTTTATCTTACACTAGTATTTCTATGTATGCTACATGGCTTCTCCATCATTCTCACTAATTTTATATTGGAATAGACCTGCTATTATTGTGACATATAGACTTACTGCTGAACCATGACCAAAATCGGAATATTCCTACCGTCTTCTTTGAGTAATGAACAAGTAGGTACAGATTGAAATGTCAATAACGAGAAATGAGTTTAACCCTTATCCTGCTAACGTGGAGAATATGGTGGGCTAATAATGCCAGCAAACGACAGATGGGATTTAATTCGGCGTTTAAAGAGTTAAACTGAATTATTTACAGACAGACGTACCTTGCGCTAAAGAGTAAAAGGAAAGTTAAATATTCACAACTACAAGACAGAATTTAAGAATCAGCTTCTAAGTAAACCTACTGAATGGAAAGTATACTTTGGAGACATGTAACTGATCAGGCTGTAGTATTTGCTTTCAGTCTGCCCAGATCCAGCAGCAGTTGCAGTTTGCACACCCTATCGTGGATTTTCAATTTGTGAGATGAAGGAAAAAGGGGAGCAAGTATAAGCAATATCCTGAAGGTTCCTGCGAGCGACATCAAATCTAAAATCAATTTTTTTTTCAGCACACGGCTTATAACAGGGTAGTTGCTCCCTAGACAGCGTAGTTAATATGTGAAAAAGTTGAAGAACTTCTACAAGATACTTATCGAATGCAATGCATTTTGTAATTGACAGATTTTTTATCTATTCTTAGGGTATTCGATGTCACAATTACGAACAACGTTAAAAATTATTTAATTTAATGCAGTACATCCAACTGTGTTTGTGGAACATTTAAAAGAAAATCGTTTACTGTCCGTCGGAACAAACTACTTTTGTTAATTTAGATACAGCTACATGTATCCGTCTCTAACGACAATCATTGGGCTATCAATACAATATATCGGGCCAACAATACAATATATTTGTTAAAAATAGTTTAAAATATACTGTATTGTTGGCCCGATGATAGTCGTTAACGACGGAAAATTGTAGGTATATCAAAATAACGAAAGGTAGTTTATTTCGAAGGAGAGTAAACGATTTGCTTTTGAATGTTAACACTTGCTTATAAACAAGCAATAAGAACGGACCTCTCTATGTCATAAAGACAGAGAACAAGAGGCCAGCTGAGTTCCGTTAGAATGATTTAACGTAAAATCCATCGTATTAACCTTTTCAAGCCTACTGGTTATGTGATGCACCAACAGGTTTAAAATTCAACAATTGTACGCTCTGCCCACACCGTATTTATGTGCTTTGTATTTATCTGAGAACAAACAGCGACTTCTGCCCCATACAACATTTTGGTTTTTATAACCGAGATGAAAGTGCTTACTGCGCGGTACGAACTGGGTCTTTAAATAAAGCTGTCTGCGCTTCGTCTTTAAAAGGTTAATTAGCGGATTTAGGAAGGATTGTTCGTATTTTAGGCACACGAAGATATGGGATAATGGAAAAAACCTGTGCAATGATGGCGTACAAAATTTGTACTCTTTGTCGAATGTATTATTGTACTCAAATAAACGACGATAGGGCAGGATGTGTAGAAGGGGCAGGAGACAAAATGTGTAAGCAATTTTTATCGGAGAACTTAATGGGAACAAAAGTGGGAATGTAGTCATAGTTGTAAGAACGTACTTAAAATACATCAAACAAATTAGATATTACTAGCACTGCCCTCGCAAATATTTCTGCGAAAATAAAGACGAGAAGATGGAAAGTCCCATTCTTGAAATGAAAATTACCAAGCGGATTATATGAGCAAATTTCAAAGACGTAAGTTTCTTCAAAAGATTGTATGGCATAAGACCGGCTATGTTGGCATTCACGATCATGATCACCCTGTGCAAACCCCAACGCATGATACCTCAGTCCGGTTTTATAATATTCTACGCAACTCCTGCCCCTAATGACGGAGACTGATTTCTTGGGCAACCTGTGCAATTGCGAGCGTGAAGTTCGTGTTAATTTTCAGCAACCTGTGCATAATTACTTCGTTAATTGTAGTGGCTGGGGTGGTCTTCGGAGTTAGACGCTCGAGAATAATGTCGTAGGTGTTCGGTGCCTAATATTAGTAATAGAAAAACCAACACTTTCCAGGGCCTGTCTCTCCGAGAGCAACATTTTTCTTATTACGCACTGTTGCTACGACGCAGACTGGCAAGACCGGAGCAACGGGTACTTGGTTATTACGTAGGACGGTATGGATTGGATTCTTCTCTGTCAAGGGTTGATCCTGTGACATAGACCTGTGGCAAATGAGCTTGTTTTCCATGAAAGAAAATGCAGGAAACTGAAATATAAATAGCTTCTCAAGAAAGATTATATTACACGGAGCCGACACAAATGTAATAATAACTATTATAATAAAAATAATCCTGTTCGCTTCTCAATACACCATTCATGTCACTGCTCACTGAGTAACTCTTACTCCGCACTGTGTGCAGTTCCCTTCTTGCTAGAAAGACAGTAAAGAGAAGATGGATAAATTCCGAAAAAGAAAATTCGCGTTCTACACTATCATTAATGTTACAGAATTTAGTCACAGATATTTTGAAGGCATTCTTCCGGTCGCAATATGGCCCTGGAGTCAACTCAGTCTCTAGCAGAAAGTAGTACCAGAAATATTTCCTGGGGGTAAAAGCGGCCGGTGCTTAGGGCTGACAAACTTACCACCTTCATGTGCCGACTGTCTGGAAATCTGGGAGCCTCAACCTCCTGGAATCCCCAAGGTCTGTACAGGCCTGTAATAGGATTGCTCTACCTTTTGATTTTGGGGACGTTAATGCAGTTGCGGCTCCAATTACAGGAGGGAAATAACAACTGCCTTTCTTGGAATCATTTCGGGTGAGCGTAAGGCCTAAAGTCAAAGGCAACTTTTTCACTGCTGTTATTTTATTCATTACATTATCTCTTCATTCAAAAAGCGTTCCGACCGATCTGTATTATCGGCTGAACAAGACTTTCTTTACAGCCATTTTACGCGTAATTTTATCTCCTGCAAGGTTATTTGTAACGGAACGGAACGGAACGGAGCGGAGCAGAGCAGAACGGAACGGAACGGAACGGAACGGAACGGTACGGGACAGGACAGGACAGGACAGGACAGGACAGGACAGGACAGGACAGGACAGGACAGGACAGGACAGAATCATCGTTATTTCCCAAAGTTTCCTACCTGTGTGGCTTCCTTGTACAGTTCAATATTTTCGTCTATGTTTCGTTCGAGACCATGCGCCTCCATATTTTTATGGCATAATTGTGGGCTGTTTTGCGGGCCACACGTGGGAAAATAGCAATACGTGTTATACGGAACTGCCTAAATTTTCGTTTAATTTGTGTACTACGTACATAATTTACAAATCCGCGGGCCACGGGTTGGAGACCCGTGTTATAAACATAAGCCTATTTGGTACACACTGAAAGACTTCATCTCTTGTTCCCATTTGTAGTGTTATCCTCGCTCAAGTATGTGTTTTTAGCCTTATTAACATTAGTAAGTGTGTTTTAGACAACTCGAATCCAGGAATTCCTGATTATCGGTGCTGAACTTCAGGCAAAATGTAAACAAGTGAAGTTCATCCTAGAACAAGCTATGAAGGTTCAGGCGAGAAACACAGGTATACCTCTACTCTTTCTTTAACCTCTGCACTAGATCGGGATGTGTAGACAATACCATACCCCTGCCGTTTGCCTACGGGAAAGAGACCCGATACCCACTGTACAGGAGGCTGAGTGGGCCGCACGGCTGGTCTTGGACGGTGACGCGAAAAATCTCGCCTCCACCGACATTCGATCCTCGGACCGCCAACCCCTTAACGAGTAGCGATAGTGACTACTTAAACTGAGAAAGTATAATGAGCAATGCTAGGCCTACAAGCCACAGCGACAAGGCATGCACTCTCAAGAAATAAATGAAGCTTTTTATGTATGTGGTGATAGATATGATGCAAAATAAAGCAGAAGACAATTTGGTGACGTGATGCAGAAGGGATGGCGATTTATCATCATTACTGATAGAGGATCGACATTCAGTGAATGTCAGAGACGGCTGAATCACTGATGAACATTGGAATGATAAAACACTGCAATTTCCGTCATATCTTTAAGCGTTCAATAAACAAACCGATGTGAAATAAAAGAACAGACACAAATTTACTGCACAGTGCAAGTCTCCTTCGCTAAGTATATCGCCATCTTGCAGATAGGTCAGAAACTGAATATCGTACAGGCTTTCGCTTTTCTGGAATGTTACGCTGCGAATATTGGTAGTAAACAACAAACAACATTCATTGCTTCAGAAGAGTAAATACCTTTCAACATGGCGGCGGAACCTTGAAGTCATGCATATAGAAATACAGATATATCACAAGGTAACTTTACTACTAAACAACAAGTGACTGCAAGTAAACTAGTTATTATTAATTACTGAGGTAGTTGACAATGTCTTCCAACAGGAGTGGTTGTGTAACATTGAATGAGAAAATAAAATGTTCCCTGATAAGGATCTGGAAGGGCGCGGTCGATCCTTATTTCAGAACACAATGTTGACAGGCGCCTAGACCCAGATGCATTGAGACAAGCAGGGAATGTGTTGATGTTAGACTGTCTGTCGAAATTGCGGACTGGGATCTCCTCAGTACAAAACTGCTAAGACTGCAGTGTGGCTACTTTATGCGCAGGCTAAGCTATGAAAATTCTCGCTATAATCAAGTTCAAAATATACTCTCTTTCCTTCTCCTACCATAGAACATAACATTTTAATTATATGAAGTTATAATTTTGCCTGTTGTTGTGTATGAGAGTAACACTTTTCTCATCTTCTGGAAGAAACAGACGTTTAGCATGCTTCAATCATTACTGTATTTGGATTTAAAACAAGCAACTAAAGTTTGGGTCGAATTCATTAATGAGAAACTCTTAAATGTGTAGTCAAATTTGTTAAATCATGCAGGACAACGATGGCAGGGAGATGAGAAAAGCATACAAGATATTAGTTGAGAAAGCTAATTGGCATATCTAGGCGTAGATGGTAAGGTAACGGGCTTATTAATGTCTGTTTTAAAAACAGGTTGTGGCAATTTCTACTGGGTACATTTTATAAGGATTGCGACGGACTTCTATCACATTAATGTATATTCTGCGCCTATAAGTTCGGGGCATGCCCTGACAAGCATCACTGTAGGATCTTTCTGTGTTACTACCCCACCACTGTGTTAAAACCAAAACTTCTCCCTGGCCAGTGTTTATTAATCTTTTGAGTCGAAACTTTAGGTTAGGTTATGTTAGGTTAGGTTAGGCTAGGTTGGTTTAGGTTAGGTTAGGTTAGGTTAGGTTAGGTTAGGTTAGGTTAGGTTAGGTTAGGTTAGGTGTGATTAGGTTAGGTCCATCTCTATTTGAATAAAATATGTCACAATTATTGAAATTAGTTTCATGACGCTTACAATCCTATTTAGCCATAAGAGTAGTGGTTCAGTTACAACAGATAAGATCCGCACTCTGTTATATTGAGCTTAATGAATGTTACCACAACTAAAATCACTTTGGTTATATGTTTTTCAAAGCCATTTGTGTAAAATACTCAAAATGCTTATCGACTGAACAGAACGGAAAATGCCAGCAGGGTGATATTCAGTCCCAAAAATATTCTGTGCTAACATGGGATACTAAGAGGTTAAGCCTATCTTAAGAAAAGCCAATTAGCTGACCCCTTTGGGCATTTTCCTTCCATCAGCCCCTAATGGACCAGCGCGTCCTCATTATCGAGGCTTCACGATCACGTTCATACTCACCATACGCGGTAGGTTTCCTCTGGAGAAGTGATCAGCCCGACGCGGAGACCTCTACCTAACAACACACACAACACTCACAAGAGATAGTCATGCATGCCCTGGCGGGATTTGAGCCCAAAATCCCGAAAAGTGACAGGCCTCAGACCCACGCCTTAGACCGCAAGACCACTGGGATCGGTTGCCTTTATGGCAAACTAGGCCTGAGTAATGACATGTTAATAGTTGTTTGGTTGGTCGAAAATGTGTCAAAAGTTTTGGAACTCACAGATTAATTACGATACAGTACTCACAAATAGTTTATTAAAGGAACTCATCCTGAGCCTAATTAATATCACACCTTCACATCTAGTGTAATTGACAGACTAAATGCAAGAGAAGTGTCCTTCATAAGCTGATAGCCGCTCAGTTTGAAAAGAAAATTGCAAATTTGTGTGGAACATGAGAGTTCATTGCCGTCATCGCAACAGCCGTCCCCCGGATCATTTCTCAAAATATCTGAATTCAACAAACGCAAACATACCATATTTTTTTTTTGGCTATTTTAACATTAGCTTTCCTCTACGCTTCTTAGTCACTTATTTCTGATTTCTGACTAACAATTCATATATGTCAACTACCGGCGCCACGTGACCGTTTGTTCTATTTGCAGACTTTGTTGATCAGAGGCAAAGCTATAATCTTCCAGTGACTTTGCCAAATTAAATACAGTGTTACTACATACAAACAAAGGAAGTCAGAGAACTTTTATAGTTTAATAATTGTTTCCTTACAGGCCCGCACAGAGCTGGGGGGGGGGGGTTAACTTTGGCATTTTGCCGCCGGACTCAGTCCAGCGAGATTGCTGGAGGGCCTCGCCTGACGATAAATAATGTCTATTTACGCCACTAACGCGACTCGAATGGATAGTTTTCAATCAGTTCCCACCACATGTAAATACGTGCGAAAGTATGAATAAATACAAACCACATAATGTGCCATATGTACATAAATAATCTGTGGACCTTAGGGGATGCTAAGGACCTCAGACGGCTGACCGCCCCTGACATCCAGATTTCCATGTGCGGCCCTGTTTCCTTACCCCAGTCTGCGTACGTACAAACATCACAAACCCCACCACGTTTGTCGGCTTCTGCTGCATTTTGTAATGAAGCTACATTTGTTTGGTAAAAGAATTAGGAAGGGGTAGTTACCTGAAACTCGACTGCGCGACATGTGACTATAAACGTGGAATCTACCAGGTGTAGTCATTTTATTTTCACTACAAGCGGCCTTTCCAGATTCACGCCATCTACTTAGTGCATGGGAACCCAAGACACGGATACACCTAGCGGTAGCACAGTGGTTAAGGTGTTGTGCTACAAATCGGAAGGTCGCTGGTTCGATCCCAGCTGGTGTCATTGGAATTTTTCATTGACATAAAATCCTTCCGGTCGCTCTATGGTTCTGGGGACGACTCAGCCTCTAACAGAAATGAGTATCAGGAACATTTTCTGGGGGTTAAGGCGGCCGGTGCGTTAAGGCTGACAACCTTACCACCATCCTGTGCCGTTGTCATGAAATCTGGGAACCTTAACTTCCTGGAACCCTCTGGGCCACTCCACGACTGTAATGGGACTGCTTTACCTTTACCTTTAACTAGAAGCCAGGTATCATGGCTGAGTACTTCCATAAATTTTCCTAAATCCTCGAGGCAAATGGATGGACAAAATAGTACAGCAGACTTCGATGTTTCCTCTCCACATCTTATTCGACCCATCTTCCACATATTCTACCATTCGAAGCTGGAAGAACTCAATTACAGCTAAATGTTGTAATGCAAACATTCGTTAATCTCAGATTACTGATTCACATGTCACGATTGTTGTTACAAATGAACACAAGTCTCCCAGGCTAGGGTTTATCAGCCGGTGATCCTTTCTATTCTGTCTGAAAATGCTACTACATTGTACATTGTACATTGTACAACACGCCTGCAAACTGTCCGACGAAAAGTCTGTGAAACTCAGGAGCTTACTAGTTCTACTAAGAACGGAAAATGTAGTGTGTTTTAAGGAAGTATTATTGAAAAATGAGAAAATCCAGACGAAGTCGCCGATCTCCCCCTCCCCCCCCCAAAAAAAATCTTGGGTATTTTATCTACCAGATCGCTTGCTCTTCTCCAAAACACTCAGACCGGGTAAGGAGGGGGGGGGGGAATCTCTTATTCAATGGGTACCGGTGGTCTTTCCCAGGGGTAGAGCGACAGGAGACTGACGCTGACCCCTTATCTACATCTACTGCCAACGTTAAGAATCAGTGGAGCTATACCTCTATTCCCCTTATCTGTCTTCATGCTGTGCACCGGGACAAGTTTATATTTACGTCTTTTGTCTTTTGCGAACCAGCTTCATGTCATTAGTTAAATACGCTAATTGCTTTCCGAAATTACATTCTAACTTGCGCAGACACAGTCTTGCTGCCTCTGCATCAGAGGTTTTGCCCGTCTTATATCCTCACAATTGCACCGTACATGGTCAACAGCATCTAAGCTTTGTCGAAATAATTTATCTCTTGTCTGCGATTTCTCTTGACAAAGCAACTGCTCCATCTACACACAGAAGGAAACCTGGAAGGAGGAGAGTTGTGGTGAATAAGGACAGCCCTGCGGTCCGCCAAGACCAGTCCGATGATATGCGTAGCAACCATCGAAGCATTCTGCTACGTTTCGGCTGAAATGAGGTTGCAGCTGAATGTTTGCTTTGGATTAGAGTGTAAACACTTGCAAATGGGAGAGTCCACATTCAGTCACATGGGGAGACTGCTTGCTGCCTTTAAATCCGTAACAACTGAGCAACTGGAATAGGTAAACTGCAGTGTCGCTCTGCATGTCATGAGTGCGTATTGAAGAACGGAGGTATGAATCCATTCTTTCTTGACCTTGGGAGGTAAACGGTTATTTTTTATTGAAGACATCACGAAGTGCTTGGATACGTATTGTAATACTAATTTGTACTTCAGCACAACTGGTTTTATTACACGAGGTAAAATGTAGTCTACATGTTTCGACTAATAAATAGTCATTGGGATCCCAGTGCTTAAACGCACTGCAATCCCAATGTGTGCACAACATCCTGTGACAACCTGTAAATAAGAGGCCTGAAGATGACTATTTATTAGTCGAAACATGTAACCTACATTTTATCTTGTGTTATAAAACCAGTTGTGCTGACGTACAAATTAGTATTACAGTAAGGTAAGTGGTTAGTTTTTTTTTAATGTTAGTCATCCCGATGTGTTTATCTATACATCCCCAATACGCACATCTCTGTTAGATATCACCGTACGATGTAACAACTATTTTATATATAAATACAGATATCTTCAAATAACACAACTAATCTAATGAATTTTATCGTTTTAATTTTTAAACTATAATCTACTGTATGCATCTTAAAGTCTACTGACATATGTACTTTTGCAACAATTATACTATCTATTGTAAGCGTTTCGGATCCCAGAATGCACTGTAAACATTGATAACCTTGGATCGCTTCTTTAGAAGGCCTGAAGATGATTCAGGAAGAGTTGAAACATGTCGTCCTAAAATAGCATTTTATGTAATAAAACTGTTGTGTTTTGACTGATACATTGTACTTTATATGGTTAGCTTTATGTTCCAGACAGCTTCAAATACCCTTGAGTAAGAGAGTGGTTGGACCCGAGAGCTGGAACAGACATTTTTGAGAAGACAAAACGCCCTGTCCTTGTCGAGAATCAGACCATGAAACTTCGTCCCTGTCACTATAGTGAATGAGCTCGCCCGGCTCCAAGGATATATAAATAAATATAATAAAACTGATATGCAGCTAATAGTATAAATAAAATTGTTTACTCAGTCATGTATTTTCTTTGCAGTTCCTCAATTTTTGTCAATAGCTCCATAACGTTAAGAACAGAATCCATATTCATATAACATTTTTCACTCAAGATAATCCCAAAAAAAACTCCCTGGAAATTTCCAGCGTTTAATGGGATATTGGGCCTACGTGTGGGAAATTATGGAGTATTAATAGCAACAAGATGTTTTACGTTTTTTGAACCGTGCATTGTGATATACCTATGTTATAAGAACTAACAAAATGCGCAATATAAGCAGTCTGGTCGATGGCAGGATGTGCATCCTGCTATCGACCAGACTGCTCATATGGATGCATGAATGAAATACCATAAAACTGCACGTACAAGTCTTCCTGAGGATGAATACTTGGATGTTCGAAACATGTCGAAGACAATACAATTAAATTAAAACATTAATGTAACGATTTGCATTTTGTTGGTTCTTATCACATAGACACAAAGGTGCTTTTTACGTATTAAAGTCTGCCAGCTGTCTAGGAACTTGCTGATGTTAGGTGCTTTGGGTTCCGTCCTGTTGGAAGGTGGGCTAAAATGGTTTGTCCCAAATTTATTTTACAATGTATGTTTTGTTTGTTTTCTGTTATGTTTGTTTTCTAATCAACTGCAATAACAGTATTGACTTATTACTTCCATCTCCGTATATATGAATGTTACCTCATTCACGCTGATTCACCTAACCGGTCCAGTGTCAAGTTGGACTCGACATCGCATTCCGTCGAAGAGGATCCAATGTCGAGCTCAAATCGACACACATTGTTACAGAGTTTTGTTTTCACCTAAGCTCCTGCCATCTAATGGCTGCTCTTTAAGCTCTGAAGATAAGAAATTTTTGGAAAAAATTGATTTGAACATGGTTGTTGGAATTCACAAAAATAATCTGGAATGCAAAGGAATCACATACTTAAGTTACTTAGTTACAGCTACTTGTTGCACATGACTTACTCCACGCAGCAGAGCCTTTCTAGAGAAGCTACTCAAGAAATCGCGTATACTCAATGGAACTTCCTAGTACGTTATTCTATAACCATTGCATGAGAACATTCCCTATACTGAGCTCTCCATACAGCGCCATTCTGTTTCATTAAGATCCACTTGGATATTAATCCTCCCAAATACGCCTGAGTCTTGCTAGCCGTTGTATTTCCTGTAGACACAACCTATGCCAGCTCAGTATTACTTACAGGCTCTTCTTTCAGCGCGCCAGAATTTGATGATGCCGTCCACCATTCCGCTCCACATGTCATACCGCCACCTACGGTCTGCCTCACTGACACAACGCGCACTTCTCGTCCCAGTAACAGCTCGCACACACACACACACACACACACACACACACACACACACACACACACACACACACACACACAATCAGCCTTCCGCGCCTGATAACAAGTCGCAGCAGCGCACGGGATATTACGCAGAGCGTGCAGTACGCCGACGGCGCCTTTTCAAATGTTCGAACATGGCTATTGAATATGCAGGAAGAAACTCCAACATAAAGAACGATCACAAATCCTCTGAAAAGTTGCAAAGTTCAAATATTTTTGAATGACACAAATCAAAATTGCATTCACAAAGAAATTAATAAGAGCAGATTGAGCACAGGAAATACCCGCTCCCGTTCGATCTAGAAATTTTTCTTCCCGTTTGCTGTACAAAAATATGAATATTAAAATACGTGTATGCAGAACTATAATTTTGCTTGTTGTTTCATATATATATATATGTGTGTGTGTGTGTGTGTGTGTTTGTGAAAATTGATCTCATGCTGGGGGCAGAATGTAGGTTGAGGGTATCTGAGGTCAGGTTGCTGTGACTGATTACTGAACTCTTTAATGGCTCATTACAAAAGTAGAAGTTGCACAAACGGCGAATAATTTAGAAAGATGGATATGAATGGTGGTTAAGTAAGCGCTTTGAAGGAGACAGACTTACCTCTGTTATGTTTAGTGCTTTCCAAAAAAATTTACGAACCAAATAGCTAAAAGTACTTAAGAATTATTACCGGGTGTCGTGTTTGAGATTCGAACCAAGCACCTACATTTTTAACGCTAAAGGCAGGACAGAAAGCAGTAGTTGAATTTGAACACACTTCCTAGTATTCTGAAAGTCTCGTGCTCGAATCTCTACCCGGAAATCGTCTATGTTAAATTCGGTTCTTTGTGGTTTTCCTCGATTTCTCTAGGCAGTTGTGCGGCATGACGTTAGCAATAAACCGATTAGTTTGGTTCGTAATTTTGTTCCACGGATGGAATGCTTAGTAAATAATGAATCCTACCAAAACAATCTGAATGTAAAATTCAGATTTTAGAGATATTGTCTTTTAAACAATTAAGTGACCCAACCACCACGGAATAATAATAATAATAATATAGTGGAATACAGTCATGTAAATGGCGGGCAAAGAATGAAGATGTCTTATCGTTAAAAAATATAATAAAGAGTCAAAATGTTTTATAAAGTTGTTTTAAAATTCTAACGCATATAAACATTACCCTGCACAGTTTTATTATTGATAACTATGTAGTACTAATAAATTAAACAGCTTAAACGGTTTATTTTCTGGTTTCTTAAGGAAACATGATATTCCGGTATTTATTTGTATTAAAATCAGGACTATATAAAAGTTAAAAACCTCTGGAGAAAAAGTCTTTACATTAGTTCGATTCTCTGTTTTCTTCTGCATAGCACGCCTCTGCTGGGAATGTGAAGTTAAAGGTACATTTGATAGGTGATTGTTACAAGAGGCAGCTGTGAAGAATTTTGTTATTGCCATTCGGTGAACACGCGTGATCTTTTTCTGGATATTTCACAAGCATAGCCAGTTGCAAAATATCTTTTATTACCTAAAACTGACAGTTTAATTTCACGTGTGATGTGTGGAATATGTACATTCGTCTTGCAACTGCACATTGCCAGGATTATAAATGGACGCCATCTGCTTAGTTCGAGTGTTTATCTTCGCAACACATTATTTGCAATGACTTCAGCAGTAATAATTATCGCGTGCAGACCAGACAGGCTGCATTGTGTAAGTCCTTTGTAATAACTGACTGACTGACTGACTGACTGACTGACTGACTGACTGACTGACTGACTGACTGACTGACCGACCGACTGACCGACTGACCGACCGACCGACCAACCAACCAACCGACCAACCAACCAACCAACCAACCAACCGACCAACCAACCAACCAACCAACCAACCAACGAACAAAATAACGAACAAACAAACAAACTAAATAACTAACTCAAGGAAGCGGAGTTCTTCTTCAGAAGCTACAGGGTCCTCAATCAAGAAATTCCCCGCATTCTTTGGCACATGAAGGTTTATTACCGTGTTTACAAGATCCCGCCAACTGTCCTACCTTGAGCCATTTCATTTCTCCATCCCTCTTCTTACAGATTCGTTTTAATATTATCCTCCCCTCTACGGTTGGGCCTTCCAAGTGGTCTTTTTCCCTCAGGACCCCTACCAAAAGCCTGTATGCACGCTTATAATAAATGGCCTGCGTATTGTTTGACACCCCAGACTCTGTTACTGTGCGGATCAGTTAACTTGATACCGGAGCTCCTAACACAGCATTCAGCTGTGGTCAGCACGGTCCGGTCACTGCTTGGTTCCGGTCCGCACGGCCAGGCAACGTTACACTCCTTCCAAAAACATTACTTTGTTGGGAGTAGGAGTACATTGTCTATCGCAATGGGATTGCTTCTGTTAAGGTTAAATTTTGTGTTGTATTAGAAGTTCCTTTTGTTAAAATTTGAATTGCTTCGAAGAAACTGCAGAGTCCTGCGTGTTACGAGACAATGTTTTTGGAAAGTAGAGAAAATTATGTTGATACGTGCGCTGTGTTTCCCCCCTGACCAGCTTTCCTCTTTACTCCCTCGCTAGACAGCATCAGACTGACGAAGATAGTATTAATATGGAGCGTTCACCGAGTTCTGAAAAGCCTTTCCACCACTGCACCTTGCCTGATTCAATTTAGTTGTTCCGAGGTTACAAAAATCCGTAGTATTGGTTGTAGAATAAACAACTGTGTCTATCCATTGCTAGCAAAATTTGCTTGATACAAGCATTATCAGAACACTGTGGATGTCATTCATAAAATTACTGTAAGTGCCACATGTTTATATACTTTCTCCCAATTCCCTACGGCCATTAAGACTGACACTCCCACCCCAGATTTCCGCACCATATTACCGTCGTGCAGATCTCTGTGGTGGGCCTGATTTTGACACAATAAATTACAGGATCCTGGAAATCAGTGCACTGATAATTTCCTTCTTGAGTTGTATTCCGTCTTGCGAAAACAATATTTGCTCAACGGGTCTGAAAAAGCCAGGAAAGTTTCCGACTTTAGTAGAATCACTTAGAAAATCTAAGACCTTCAGTAGTGTGTCACTTTGTAGACTGTCAAGGCTGTAGCGGTAGCCCAAAATCTAGGCTGTGTGATCTATTTTCCTTTTGTTCTGACAGAAATTAATAAATAATCTTTGAAGCGAAGTGTTTAGAATTTTTTATGTGGATAATTATAAACCTACTTTCATACGCAAAGTTTTATTTGTTTCTTCACTACAGATAGAGGGACGAGTAGCTCAGTCGGTATAGCGACTGAGCTACGGGCTGGACGGTCCGGGATCGAATCCCGGTGGAGACGAGATTTTCCGCCCGTCCAGACCGGCCCTGGGGCTCACCCAGCCTCCTGTACAATGGGTAAAGTGTCTTTCCCGGAGAGAGAGGTGGCCGGGGCGTGGAGCTGACCCCCTACCCCAATCTAGTCCCGAGGTCCTAGGAAGAGTAGAGCTATACCGCTACTCACTATAAGGGCCTTCGTGGCTTACAAAAAGGGTGGAAACCTACCTACTATACAAACACAGAGACGGCGCCTAACCTTCTGTAAATAATCACACTACAGTAATGAGTTGGCACAAGATGGGTCCAACTAGGTAACTTGTGAAAACCCCTCGAACTTCCAGACTCCAAAAGAGGGGAAAATGTTTTGACAATGTGAAGAGTTATGAACCTGTAGCAAACGACCGCATCTTGTAGTTTTGTTACGCGATTATTTTGTTCTTCCTTTGTTTGAAGACACATTAAAGATGTTTGGGATATTTTAAGTCTATATTGGAAGATTTCCAAGGCGTGGGTCTGCGGCTACTCGCTTGCTGGGATTGCGGGTTCGAAACCTGTCGGGGCATGAACGCCTGTCTCTTGTTAGTGTTTTGTGTTGTCAGATTGAAGTCTCTGCAGCGGGCTGATCATTCGTCCAGAGGAGTCCCACGGAGTGTGCGTGTAACTGAGTGTGATCAAGAGCAACAATAATCTGCACACCTACAGTGAGTAGGTAGACGACAGAAGCCAAGACTAAGAAGGAAACAAATTTGAGAGGTAGTATGAATTGTGAATAATTATTAAGAATGATAAAAGGCGCTATGGCAGCATTGTCATGGAAGAGCTGAGGAAAAATTTTTATTTTCAGAATTGCTGGCCTTTGAACACACTCTTGAAACCTACACATGTTAAATGCAAAGCTGGGAATTTCACCACTTTTTTTGATAGGTTCATTCAGAAGGTTACTAAATTTCTGCCAGGCACTGTGTACAGATTACAGCCTTGACATTAATCTTTTTTTTTTTCATAGCTTATCCTCCATGTACGAAGTATGAATGTGTTTTCGACTTAATGCTTTGCAGATGATGCGACAGGAAGCTCATTATGGATGTAGCAGCATCTTAAAAGGCCTGTCGGGAACGTTAGCATAAAGCGATACAAACGTGCCGTGTCATGTAAACACAGGCACTAATGCAACGGTATACAGCGTCACACTTCTATCTGCGAGAAACAAATCAGAGACCGGATGGCAATCACTCATCGAGTTGAGAAAATCGTTGTGTAGACAACATATGGAGGGGTTCGATTCAAAATGTCCTCCTAGTTTATGGCAGGAAAATTATTGCTTTTTCTTTCACGAATATTATTCATACATGACTCAAGGGTACATATGGCAGCAATACACTCTTATGTCCTATAATTTATGTGGCGTCTAGCGACGGGGATTCCCCTTTGGCCCGAAATCTTATCCAAAGAGGCGTATCCTAATTCCGTCTGGAAGATGCCTTACCACAGACACCATGCTTAGACAGGACAGGTGAACAATTCTGAAACGCGTAGGTAGGAGTATCATACACATAATAGCCTCTAACTAGGTGCTTTTCGCAAAATTGCGAACAGCACCTATTAGCTTTGTCATGTCTACACGTCCGTCCTCCCGTCCACATGGATCAACTCGGCTCTCACTGGACGGATTTTCGTGAAATTTGGTAGTTGCGTAGCTTTAGAAAAACTGGCAGGAAACTTCAAGTTTCACTTTTCGTGAAGCCCACTAGACATTTTAGATTATAAATCGCTCATTTCATCTTGGAATGAGGAATGTTTAGGCAAAAGTTGTAGAAGAAACCAAAACACACATTTTACGTTAAATAACGTTTTTCTAAAACCGTGCCGTTTATGAGATAATGTGGCAAAATGTTGTAGAGCGGGTCAGACCACAGACGGTAATATGGCGCGTGCGCATTTCATGCTGAATAGCTAAGGCTACATATGCACACTCGGAATATGTGATATCCATTCCTTTTCCACTGCACCAATTGTTGCACGAAAGCGCCTCAGTGTTACGACATACGTACATTAGCTATCTTTAACATTCATAGGTCCGTGCATCACTAATATATTCTCAGAATACAACCAGCAAATGGGACTTTTCTCAATTTATTTATTTCTATAAGAAGCTGTACATGTTTAAGACGGGGTTTCCGTCCATCATCTGGAGCTCAAAACTGCACATACAGCGTCAGGCATTTGTCAGACCATTACTGTTGATACCTACTGCTGGCCTGGATAGCTAACAGCAGGTAGCATTATTGGTCGGACAAATGCCGGACGCTGTATGTGCAGTTTTGAGCTCCAGATGATGGACGGAAAAACCGTCTGAAACATGCAGAGCTTCTTACAGAAATAAATAAATTTGGAAATTCGCATCTTGTTGGTTGTACTTTGAGAATTGCCTGTCTTGCTTTATTTTTACGTTGTCTTTTTAACGAAGCTGTCAATTGCTAAGATTATGTTGCGTCTATGATAGACGAATGAATGTAGGCGAAATATTGGAGGAAATATACTGACAGGGGAATCTGAATTACTGTAAATGAAACCTTTGTTGGCTATTTTATTATGCCAGTTTTTCGAGGCTTTATTTCTGAGGTCATTTCCATCAGAAACGTCATAAGAACATGGGTTTGATTCCCAGAAGTCATGTAACAACGAATATTTTCTCTTTTATCTTCGGACACCAATAGACAGCAGACATAGAAGTGTTAAATTTCTGTGTGAAGTTAAATGAAAAGGATATTGTGTATGAAAGGCAGTTAAAAGAGAAAATGGTAAATATATAGGTCCCTAATAAAATTTTCGATGTAGCAACATGCAAGGTGATCTACATAGCCATGAATAATCGCTGCAGTTGATCTGCACACATCTACATTCTCTAACCAGTTAGAATTTGGATCCACATCACAACAGTCCATTGTGAACAACTGTTCAGCTCAATTGCACATTGACAGTACTAGCAATGAAGCTTAATTATGCGTATGAAAATTTTCTTGCATATAAAATACCGAAAGCCCCTTAACCTTTGTGAAACTGGTTTATGTTCTTATGCCATTTCTAATTGGGAATGACCTCATTAATTTGACCATGAAGGACGAAACAAAGTCATCGAAAATTGTCTATATAACATGTTTACTGCAATTTTATAGAATTTATCATGTTATTAAATTAATGTAATTTAGAACAGTGTAATGGGATTTGTGATATGACTGGTACTGGAAGTTGGGAAATATATGTGATGGGGAAACCTATAGGCAAAATGTCATAAGGAAAATTGAGAAGAAGCTTGAAGGGCTTATCATGTAGTCCTCCCGATTTAAATTTAGTAGTAACCAATTTCATGTTTTTTATGCATGTAAAATAACCACTGCCACTGGGTCACAACCCAATTGCAGTAAATAAATATTATTATAACATGAAAACAAAAGTAGTCAATACTGAGCTCTGTCCTTAAGATTATGATATTTAATACATGGAAATGGGGGAAATGAAAAATGCAAAAAACCAAAATAAAAAATGTAAAAGAAAAGTTTTTTTTAAATTTATGCAAGTTTTTCACTAAAGGACAGCATTTCGATCTACTTTCATACTTTTAAATTTCATTTAATAAAACTTTAAATTTGACTGTATAGCTTCAAATGATTGGTTGACAGAGTGTAATGAATTGGAAAGGATATGGAAGGAAAATGTTGTGGCATAATTTAACATCCCGGAATTTTCCCGGAGGAACTCAGACACCTCACGAAAGAACTCAGTATAATCTACGTTACTGGCGAAAAGCCGAACAACAACATTCTGAGTACAAAGTCAGAATCCTCACTGCTGGGGTCCACTTATTCTCTAACTTTCATTTTATCTGCGCTAGGGAACTTGTAACTGCAGGCTTGCAAATATATGGGATAAGTAAATACTACAAAACTATAGTATGGCACCGCGTATCGTACATAAAGATATAGCAGATGTCTTAACATTTTGCCTTAAATTTTCCTCCTGCACTTAGCGAAAAATGCCTCCTAAATTTTGATAGATTTCCACAAGAAAGGGCAGTTGTAACTACATGCATTTGCGACGCGCTATAGAAGACAGTGTGCAGGTAATTCAGTCTACACGATCAGATCAACAAATACACGTATGTGAAATGTGTTTATCCCTGTATATTCATTACCGACGCGGGACCGCGGTAGCACAGTGTTTAAGGTGCTGTGCTACAAATCGGAAGGTCAATGGTTCGATTCCAAATGGTGTCACTGGAATTTTTCATTGACATAAACCTTCCGATCACACCATGGCCCTCGGGTCGACTCAGCCTCTAATAAAAATGAGTACCAGGAATATTTCCTGGGGGCAAAAAACGGCAGGTGCCTAAGGCTAACAGCCTTAGGCACCATCCTTACCACCATCCTGGGCCATTGTCACGTAATCTGGGAACCCTACATTCCTGGAACCCTCTGGGCACCTCGGGCCTGTAATAGGACTAATTTACCTTTTTATTCATTGCCGACATGTTTCAACCGCTGTCAAGGTCATCATGGGGGAATTCACAAGATTAAAATGAGTTCTTGTAATGAAAGCATCTCGTTGGCTTTCATTACACGAGTAAGAATATATCACGATGCACAGTCCTCTGACTGTCAAATTACAATGGTGCAAACGAACTGTTAAAATGCATAAATGAACCACTCGCTGTTACAAAACATGTCTAAAATGTCATTCATATTCATTGAATGTCAGCTTATTAATTCCTCTTAAGCTAATCTAAAGTCGCATACCCGACAGGGTCCGCCCACTCGCATAATTTGCGATATGACTACGTAACTAGACGTCGTAGTAATATGGAAATTTCTGCCATTATTCTGGAATTCAGGCATGAAGGCAATTAGTTCAGCGGTAAGGAGGAGAATCGCGTGGTGAGAAATGCATCAGTCAGCGTCAATGAATTGCCGTTAATCCTACCGCATCTTTTATCATGTTCTTAGGCGCGTTCGCAAAATTGAGAAAAGCGACTATTAGCTTCGTTGTGTCTGTCCGTCCGTCCGTCCGTATGTCTGTCTGTACGCATGCGACAACTCGGCTCCTTCTGAGCTGATTTTCATGAAATTTGATATTTCAATATTTATCTAGCATACGTCGAGAAAATTCATTTAATTAAATTTAATTAAAATCTGACAAGAACAACAGAATAACGGCCACTTTACGTCGAGACCAATGAACATTTTCGATAATATCTCTCTCACTTCTTCTTGGAATGACAAAAGTTTCAGACAAAATTTGTAGAGAAAATCTGACCACATTTAATGTTCAATATATTTTTTTTAAATGGTACCTTTTGTGGGATAATAAGCAAAAAGGTTGTAGAGCTGGACAGGCCACAGATGAAAATATGGAGAATGCTCATTGCATGCTGTATATTTAAGGCTACAAAGACTCATTCAGAACAGGTCTATGTAAGACTTATTGTTTTTCTAAGGCACAGTGTTTGCATGAACGCGCCTCAATGTTACGCTTCTACTCAGAATTCATGTCTTGCCAAAACAAATTAACATAATTTTCTGGAGAATAATTTGCAACAGATATTTTGTGTTGGTAAAACTTACTGCATTTTAAAGCATTGGAAGTTCACGTAACATCAGCGTACCGTTTCATATTAGAAGGTACAGAGTTATTTTCGAGTAGTTGAATTGCTTCAAGCGACAGACATGGCGAACTATGAATCCCTAAATAAATTTTAAAACCAGATCAGTCAATATACACAGTAAAGAAGATGTAAAACTCGTTACTTCTATCTCTGTCGTAGCAAGTGTGTTTCTAGAGCTACTGTTATTAATATTTGGCAGGAGACTAGGTTTAGGCACTAAATCAATATAAAGATATTGAAACCAGAAAAACAAAGAACACGTCTGCAGAATTTATGGAAGTTTACGCAGCTGGGGCACACAATCAACGCTTGTCTTATTAAAATTACTCTCAATAATGCGCAAATTTGTTCTAGTATTATTTTCGCATATTTTGAAAAGTTGAGACGAAAAGACGTTTCGGCAACAAGTGCTCTTAATTTTATGTGAAGGGGTCTAAAACTTTCACCTTTTTTTTTAAATCTTCTTCGTGCAAAAGACATTCCGGAATTTCACATTGTCCTAGACAAAGTCAAGGACTTTCAACTGTAACGATATCTTCGGTGAATGACATGCGTGACTTGGACGCTAAGAAGTGACTTTGTTTTGCAGTATGCAGTGATGGCGCAATTTATTTTGTCTTCAGGACCAAGAGACATTACGTAAATGCAGTTGCGAGCAAGTAAACTAATCTTCGTGTCCAAGACGTTAACCTAGTGAGATACAATTGTTTTAATGCTCTCTCACTTCGTTGCGAAAACAGAGCATTTCCAGTTGGTAGGCTGCGGCTGGCAGACGCCCATGTTAGTACTTCTAAACTGTTATGTGGGAATGGCATTGTAACAAAGAACATTGCTTGGTGTGGGTTAAGTGGAGGCTGGTAGTCCTGCGAGAGTGATATTGTCATTAGATAGGGTCGCTAGAGCAACGCTTCTCATTTTGTGAGCGGGAGAAGAGGTGAAATTACCTAAATTTTATGACATATAATTATCAATACAGGGGTGGGTAAAAGTAGGTAGTTGTACTCTAGTTGTGAGTATGCGAAACACAGAGTTTATTCTTGTATTGCTATTTGTTAATTGTTTTATTATTTATTTGCGTGATTTTTCTTACTTGTATTATTATTATTATTATTATACGATATGTATGTCTCCTGTCACAGGCGTTTCTTCCTGGTACTTCTCTTGAACCAGCGGTGATCCCCACCGCTCAGGCTTCAAGCTTCACATTGCAGTACTTTCCGTATTATGTGTGATGTTCCAA
>Ga0123352_10003372_pt1 | contig 23048 bp, 24 predicted proteins | sample TergutLab28metaG_FD_89700 | JGI IMG/M metagenome (GOLD analysis project Ga0123352, IMG submission 89700) | Labiotermes labralis P1 segment gut microbial communities from Petit-Saut dam, French Guiana - Lab288 P1 | ecosystem: Host-associated > Arthropoda: Insects > Digestive system > Gut ...
CTTTGGCCTCGGCCCCAAAGTAACCAAAACGCCGCTTAAGGGGGGCGGCACCCTGTGCCTTATCCCCCTTAAGAATCCCCCTGCTGGCAATCTGGCGATTGCCTTATAGAAGGGACAAGCGGCGTTGCCGCTTGTCAATCAGCGGAACACCCGACAGGCAAAAGCCGCAACACCATCACCAAAGGGCAATCCCGCGAGAGCGGGCAGCCCGGACTCTATAGACTTGCGACAATACGCGACCGATGCGAAGCGTCGTGCGCGACTTTCCGGGTGAGACTACACCTCCCAAATCTGCACGGGGGGTGCGGGGGATTCTTAAGGGGGGCCAGCTGGGGGCAAGCCCCCTGCCCCCCTTAAGTGCCCTTTTTCTGGTTACTCTTTTTGGGCAAGCAAAAAGAGTAACTCGGGGGCTTGGGGGCGAAGCGCCCCATTTCATTTCCATCGGAGATTCCGATTAAAGTCCTTAATGTCCGAAAGGCAAGGACATCAGAGATTCCGATTAAAAAGCCCGAAAGGCAAGGATTTCGGAAAGCAAAAAACAAAGCCCTAATGCTTAAAATGCCGCCGCCCGGTAAACACCATCGCAATCCCGGCCGCATCGCAAGCGGCTATCGACTCCTCATCCCGCATAGCCCCACCCGGCTGAATAATCGCAGAAATCCCGGCACCGGCCGCCAACTCCACACAGTCGGAAAACGGAAAAAAACCATCCGAAGCCATAACCGAACCCGCCGCCCGCGACCCGGCATACTTCAAAGCCAATTCCAGCGCAGTCACCCGATTGGTTTGCCCCGGCCCAACCCCGACGGTAGAGCCGCCCCGCGCAATCACAATTCCGTTGGACTTAACATGTTTGACAACTTTCCAGGCAAAGATCAGCTCAGCCATCTCAGCTTTGGTGGGCGCACGTTTGGTGACCACACTAATCCCCTCATCGGGAGGAACCGCATCCAACCCCTGAATGAGCAGCCCGCCCGCCACTTTTTTGGTATCCATCATATCATAAGAGTTCGGGCAAGTAAGCCCCGGCAAAGCAAGCAAGCGAAGATTCTTCTTCTCGGTAAGGATCTCCAAAGCTTCAGGCGAAAACCCGGGCGCGAGAATAATTTCAAGGAAAATTTCGCCAAGCTTTTGCGCGGCAGCCTCATCCACCTCGCGGTTGAGGGCAACAATCCCGCCAAAGATCGAAACCGGGTCGGCGTCATGGGCGTTTGTGTATGCCGCAAGCAGGGTGTCACCCAGCCCGACCCCGCAAGGATTGGCGTGCTTGACCGCCACCGCGCATGGGACATCCTCACCGAATTCTTTGAGGACATCCAGCGCGCCGTTGGCGTCGTTTATGTTGTTAAAACTCAGTTCTTTGCCGTGCAGCTGGACTGCCTTGGCGATGACATTCGGCCACAAGCTGGCCGACTCGGTATAGAACGCGGCCTCCTGATGCGGGTTTTCGCCGTAGCGCATGTCCTGCGCCTTCTCGTAAGTCAAGGTCAGCTGTTCAGGAAAAAGCGGGACTTCAGGCAGTTTTGTGCGCAGATAAGCGGCGATCAGCGCATCGTAAGCGGCGGTCTGTTCAAAGACCTTGGCGGCCAAGCGGAACTTGAGTTCGCGGGGGACTTCGCCTTCTTCTTCCAGCTGGCAGAGGACAGCGGGGTAATCGGCCGGGTCTACGATGACGGCCACATCCTGCCAGTTTTTGGCGGCGGCGCGAATCATGGTCGGCCCGCCGATGTCGATGTTTTCGATCGCTTGGGGCAGGGTGACGCCCTCCCGCATGATGGTCTGCTTAAACGGGTAAAGGTTGATGGCCACAATGTCAATTAAACCGACGCCCAGCGCTTCGATCTGGCTGATGTGGTCGGGGTTGTCGCGGATGGCTAAAATCCCCGCATGTACCATTGGATGCAGTGTCTTGACCCGCCCGTCCAGACATTCGGGGAAGCCGGTTATACTGCTCACTTCAGTGTTGGGGATCCCCGCTTCGCTCAAGGTTTTGGCTGTGCCGCCGGTCGAAACCACTTCATAACCGAGCTTAACCAGCCCGCCCGCAAACTCGACAATTCCGGTCTTATCCGAAACGCTGAGCAATGCCCGCTTTTTCATGTCAACCATCTCCTTTTGCTCTGCAAAGTTGCGCGACCGCTTTGGGCAAGATCACCCATTCGGCCTCCTCCATTACCCGGCGCTGTAAGGTCTCAGGTGTGTCGCCGGGTTGTACGTTTACCGCTTTTTGAAAAAGAATCTCGCCGCCATCTACCACTTCGTTCACCTGATGGACGGTTGCGCCGGTGATCTTTACCCCGCGCGCGAGCGCTTGTTCGTGTACTTTCAGCCCATACATCCCCGGCCCGGAAAAGGCAGGGATGAGGGACGGATGTACGTTGATGATCCGCCCGGCGAAAGCGGTTAGTGTGTTTTTGCTCAGAATGCTCAAAAAGCCGGCCAACACAACCAGATCGATCTTCTCGGCTTTCAATCGGGCAGACAGTGCCGCGTCAAAGCCCGCGGGGGTATGGCCTTTTGGCGATATGACGGCAGCGGGAATGTTTGCGGCTGATGCTCGTTCCAGCGCGTAGGCGCCGGGTTTTGATGAGATGACCAGCGCGAGCTTGCCCTCGCCCAGCTCACCCCGAATTTGCGCGTCAATCAACGCCTGCAGATTGGTGCCGCCCCCGCTGACCAGAACAGCGATCCGCTTCATCGGATGACCACGCCCGCGTCATCCGATCTTACATCGCCGATGATATAAGCGTCAGGAAGCGCGGTCAGCACCGCGTCTGTGTCGGCTTTATCCACAGTCGCACAAATGCCGACCCCCATATTGAATGTGCCGAACATATCCTGTTCGGGGATATTGCCTGCTTTTGCGATCAGGTCAAAGATTGGCGGAACTCTGAGCGCCGCCCGCTCGATCACCGCGCCCAGCCCGTCCGGCAGCGCGCGCGGGATGTTCTCGTAAAATCCGCCCCCGGTGATGTGTGCCAGTGTATGAATCTTCTTTTCGGCCAGCAGGGGTGCGAGTGTTTGTGTGTAAATTCGGGTCGGGATCAGCAGTTCTTCGCCCAGTGTCTTTCCCAGCTCGGGGTAAAAGATATCCAGCCCGCCTTTTTCGACATCAAATACTTTGCGCACCAGCGAGAACCCATTTGAGTGCAGGCCGGAGGAGGGCAGGGCGATGATCACATCCCCCGCTTTTACCCGCGCGGTTGTCAGGATATCGCCCTTGTCCACAATCCCGACGCAAAACCCGGCAAGATCGTAGTCTTCGGGCTGCATGGTGCCGGGGTGCTCGGCGGTCTCGCCCCCCAGCAGAGCGCACCCGGCCCGTACACAGCCCTCAGCAACCCCGGCCACAATCTGCGCGACCTTTTCGGGGATATTTTTGCCCACTGCGATATAATCGAGAAAGAAGAGCGGCCTCGCGCCCGCGCAGACCACATCGTTTGCGCACATGGCCACAAGGTCAATCCCCACCCGGTCGTGAATACCCGCGAGCTGCGCCACCCGGATTTTTGTGCCAACCCCGTCTGTTCCCGAGACCAGCACCGGCTCTTTCACCCCGGATAGTGCGGGCGCAAAAAGGCCGCCGAACCCGCCGATCCCCTCCAAAACACCGGGGATTTTGGTGCGCTCGACATGTTTTTTCATCAGCTCAACCGCCCGGTAACCGGCGGTAACATCCACCCCGGCGGCGGCGTAGCTCGCCGTGTGGTTCTGTGTATTGTCGCTCATCCTATTTTTTCAATTAACAATTAACAGTTAACAATTAACAATGATGGCGTCCGCTAGCGGACTTTATTAAAATCATCGCGCAGCGACACTTTCATTGTCAATTGTTCATTGTCAATTGTTCATTGCCCTTTCGCTCAGTCTTTGGTCAAACTTGCTCGCTTGTACAGATTCCGGCTCGGGCAGCGGGTAGTTGCCGGTAAAACAGCCGTCACAAAAGCCGCACCGCGCACCGGCCGCGATTTTGGTCACGTCTTCCACATCTAAGTAGCCCAGCGAATCCACCCCGATCTTTTGGGCGATCTCTTCGACTGTCATCTTGTTGGCGATCAGCTTTTCCCGGCTGTCGATGTCTGTGCCAAAATAACAGGGGTGGCGAAATGGCGGGGCCGAAATGCGCATATGTACTTTGGTCGCGCCGGCCTCCCGCAAAAGTTTGACAATCCGCCAGGAGGTTGTTCCCCGCACAATCGAGTCATCCACCAGGACCACCCGCTTGCCGCGCACCGTCTGGTCGATGATGTTTAATTTGATGTTCAGCGTGGTTTCCCGCTCGACCTGAGTGGGCTGGATAAACGTCCGGCCGACATAGCGGTTTTTGATAAACCCGACCCCGTAGGGAATCCCGCTTTCTCGCGAAAAACCGAGTGCCGCGTCCAGCCCTGAATCGGGGACGCCGATCACCACGTCGGCGCTTGCCGGATGGCGTTCAGCCAAAAGCTTCCCGGCCTCAAGCCGTGCGCCGTGAACGCTTACGCCCTCGATCACCGAGTCGGGGCGGGCGAAATAAACATACTCGAATATGCAGATTTTGCCCTTATCTTTCACATGGGTGCGGATGCTGCGGATTCCGTCGTTTGTGACCACCACAATCTCGCCCGGGTCGATATCCCGTACAAAAGTCGCGCCGATTGCGTCAAACGCACAGCTCTCGGAGGCGAAGACGACTGCATCCCCAATTTTGCCCATGCACAGCGGCCGGAAGCCGATGGGGTCGCGGGCGGCGATCAGCTTCTTAGGGGACATGATGACCAGTGAATAGGCACCGGTCAGGTGGTACATCGACTGTTCGAGCGCCGCTTCGATTGACGGGGCGCTCAGCCGCTCGCGGATGATGATATGGCTCATCACTTCGCTGTCCGTGCTTGAGTGGAAGATCGCGCCGCTCATCTCAAGGTTTTCGCGGAGCTGTGCGGCATTGGTCAGGCTACCGTTGTGGGCAAGGGCCATCGTGCCTTTTACATGGCGGACAACCAGCGGCTGTGCGTTCGCGCGGTTGAGTGAGATATCCGAATAGCGGACATGTCCGACCGCCATACTGCCGGTACCCAGCTTATCAAGCCGTTCCCGCGTAAAGACGTCGGGCAAAAGGCCGACGTCTTTGTGGTAATTGATCACCCCGTCATCGTTGACCGCGATCCCGCAGCTTTCCTGCCCGCGGTGCTGAAGCGCGTACAGGGCAAGGTAAGTATACGCGGCCGCGTCACTGTCCGCGTCCCCAAAAAAACCGAACACGCCGCACTCTTCGTGTATTCCCATGTCAATTCCTCCTGGAAGTGCAATTAACAATTAACAATGTACAATTAACAATGAATGTATCGCTGCGCGATGATTAAAATTCCGTCCGCGCAGCGGACACCATCATTGTTAATTATTATTTGTTAATTGTTAATTGTTTTCAGCTCTAGTTTGACTTATCGCCGCTCTGCGCCTGTACCATTTCTTTGAGCGAGGCGGCCAGGCCCCCCAGCGCTTGCATCTCACTTGGAATGATCAGTTTGGTCGCCTTGCCGTCCGCGATTCTTTCCATCGACTCAAAGCTCTTGAGCATCAGCACTTTTTCGGATGGAGAGGATTCGTTGAGCAGCTTGATTGCGTCCGCCGTTGCCCTTTGCACCAGCATGATGGCTTCGGCACGTCCCTGCGCTTCGCGGACCAGCGCCTGGCCTTCGGCCTCGGCTTTCAGGATCTGGCTGTGCTTGGCGCCCTCGGCCCGCAGGATGCTCGATTCCTTTTCGCCCTCGGCCACAAGCACCTGGCTGCGCTTTTCACCTTCAGCCCGCAGGATGGATTCCCGGCGTTCGCGCTCGGCTTTCATCTGGCGTTCCATCGCGTCTTGAATCTCACGCGGCGGGAAGATGTTTTTCAGCTCAACCCGGTTAACTTTGATTCCCCATTTGTCGGTGGCGTTGTCCAAAATCGCGGTGATTTTCGAGTTGATGATATCGCGGGAGGTCAGGGTCTGGTCGAGTTCGAGGTCCCCGATGATATTCCGCAGTGTGGTAGCGGTCAAATTCTCAATCGCGGAAATCGGGCGCTCGACCCCGTAAGCGAAGAGCTTTGCGTCGGTTACCTGAAAGAAGACGACCGTGTCGATCTGCATAGTTACATTGTCTTTGGTGATAACCGGCTGGGGGTCGAAGTCGACCACCTGCTCTTTGATGCTCACCCGCTTGGAAATGCGGTCAATAAACGGAATCTTGACGTGCAGCCCGGTCTGCCAGGTCGAGTTGTAAGCGCCAAGGCGCTCAACTACGTACACCGAACCCTGTGGCACAATCCGGATGTTGGATGCGATGAGCAGCGCGATCACCACAACGACTACGATCAACAGAAAAATTCCACCCAAAGCGGCTAAGCCTCCCTCAAGATCAAAATCATCGGCGAACAATAGGTATTGCATCGCTTTACTCCTCCTCTTTCTTCTCCTCAAAGTCAGGGGATATGTACTTTTCTTTTGTTGGGCAAACGATCAGTTTGACCCCGTCAATGCGCAGAACATCCACGGCGGCGCCCAGCGATATAACGCCGTCGCCGTCATTTCTGGCCGCCCACGAAAGGCCCATTGCGTCCACCCGGCCGGTCTGTTTGAGGTTGTTGACCTCCTCGGTCACCACGCCCAGCTCACCGATCACCCGGTCGGCGTTGGTCGCGTGTTTTTTGGGGACGATTTTATCCTGCACCAGCGGCTTGCCGACCACAAAGACCACCAGCGAGGTGACGATGAATATGGTCAGCTGAAGCCAGAGCGGTGCGCCCGCAAAAGAGGCGAAAGCCGCAAACAGCGCCCCCACCGCAAACCAAATGCAGATCAGCTGGGTTGTGTAAGCCTCCACCATAATCAAGAAGGCCGCGATTAAAATCCATACAATGGCGCCGCTCATATTAAATCTCCCCCTTTCGCGATTGCCATCTATCCCTATTATAAAGGATTTCGCATTCAATTACAATGAACGTGCGGTAAATAATTTAAGTCAGGCAGCGATCAGCTCGGTGAACCGCTCATTCTGTTTAAGGTCGGTGAGTTGATGCGCGTAATAGTAGCCCTCAGCCATCGGGAGACCGCTCCAGTCAAGTGTAACCTGACCGGCCACTGTTTGCGCCGGGGTTTCCCGCCACTGCTGATGAGACTGGCCACCCGCACCGAATCGCCTGACCCTGTGATAAAAGAACAGCGTATCACCTGGGTCTATATCATCGTACCCCTTTTGGATGATGAACCCCTCTCGCTGGCGCGCGCCCAAAATCTTTCCTCGCGGATATTCGGGGGAGATGAGCGCGATCAGGTTAACCTCGCGGCCATTGTGGTTGGCCGGGATGGCATAGAGCGATTTTTCAGCACTGTGCTCGATTTCATAAAGCCCGACGAACTCGCCGCCAATGCTTGGCCAGAGCGCGCCGCGCGGCGGGGTAAAGTCGGCGCCTTCCGCACCGGTTATCCCGACCATTGCATATTCGCCGTCGTCATCTGCCTCCCGCCAAAGGGTCAGGTGCAGCTGTACGTTCGCCTCGCAGTCCGGCCGGTCGAGTAAATCCCCGCCGGCTGCAGGCGCCTCCCCGGTCAGGATATCGGCAAACGAGCGCAGATATTGGGTGTAAGACTCGCTCATCCCAAGCCCCGCGTAGATTTCAAGTGAGCGGGCAGCCGTTTCTTTCCCGCCAAAGATATAATAACCGGTCAGCCCGCCCAACGGGCGGCTCTGGTTGTGGCGGTTGTAAATGACCGCCCGGTCAAGCGCGCCGAGCAAAGCCGCCGCCTCGCCCGGATAGATATCCGAGAGCTTAACCGCCATATCGCGCAGATCAACCATGTCACAGGAATTGTCACGCGGGCTGCCCTCGCCGAATGTTTTGGTGCGGCCCCGCCGCCCGGCAAGCTCCGCGAACATCCCGGCCCGGTCGCGAATCAGATCGTGGGAGCAGACAGCCATCAGTCCGTCCATAGCCGCCATCACATCCTCGGCGCGGCGCAGGTCGGTTACCGACAGGGTAAGCGTTTCCCGCGAGCGGGGACCGTAAAACTTTATGAACGTATCCGCAATCAGTTTGCCCAGCGCGTCCCCGGCCATAGTGGGATTCTCACTGAGTGTTTGTAAGAATCCGTAATCCCAGCCGTCCCCCGGTTCCAAATCTTGAGAGGCGACCAGAAAATCGGCGTAGGGGCTTGCGATCACTGCCATTTCCACGCTGGCCATCAAACAGGCGTCAAAGCCGATCAGGTCAAGCCGGTTTTCACGCAGCCCCGCCCGCTCGAATGCGTAGTTCATCTCAAGCAGGCTGAGCGAGCCGTCAAACTTTTCGTCGTGGCCATACCCGGCAATCGAGCCGCCCGCGTGATCCCAAAAAACCAGCGCGTTCCGCTCTGCCGGAAAGCCGGTCATCGAATATCGGATAAAACTGGCCAGTGTGCCGGCGTCCCCCATATTGCGCAGGCCGATGTCACCCAGCTCGACCAGCTCGCCGTTCTCAACCCGCCAGAGGGCACAGGTGTTTTCAGGGATTTGATTGTTCTGCCAGCGGTTGGTGCCGCCGGTGAGCAGGATAACGTTGATCTTCTCGGCATCCAGGCCCGACCCGAGCATCTCCTCAATATCCAGTGTTGCCGCGCCCTCCAGGCTCTCAAGGTCAGAGCCGATCATGTAGATCATAACCGTGTAATCCCGCCGCTTCTGAGGTGTGAGCAAAGAAAGCGGCTGGTCGATATCCCAAGGCGTGTAGGCTGTTCCGGCAAAGTCGACCTCCCGAATCTGGCGGGTAAATGTAGGGGTGGGCGGCAGGTGGTCAATGTCAACAAACAGGCCGAAAACACCCGCGTCCGCGCGGGCGGCAAAAACGGCCAGCGCAAGACAAAGCGCCACCAAAACTTTTCGCATTCTAAACACCCCCTGAAGGCAAATTAATAATTAACAATGACTGTATCGCTTCGCGATGATTTTAAATCACGTCCGCACAGCGGACTCCAGCATTGTTAATTGTTATTTGTTAATTGTTAATTAGTTATGCGTCGTTTTTCTTGTCCGCGTGGAATCCTGTGATCGAAAAAATAACCCACTCGGCTACATTGGTGGCGTGGTCGCCGATGCGCTCCAGATATTTGACCGCCATCAGCAGATCGACCACCGCTTCGCCCTGGTTGGGTTCGGTGCGGATCCGCTCGATCAGCTCGCCGCGCAGTTGGAGGAAAAAGTCGTCCACCACATCGTCGTAGGCGACCACCTCTTCGGCCAGCGCAAGGTCGGATTTGATAAACGCGTCGATCGAATCGGTCACCATTTTGATGGTGGCTTTGGCCATATCTTTGATGGCAGGGAGCTGTTTTTTGCCGGGGATATCCATGGTCAGGGTGATTTCGGAAATATCGGCGGCCTGGTCGCCGATCCGCTCAAGGTCGGTGATCATTTTGAGAACGGCTGAAATCAGCCGCAAGTCTTTGGCCACCGGCTGCTGCTGCATGAGCAGCTTGAGGCAGAGCTGTTCGATGTGCGCCTCTTTGTCGTCAATCTCCTCTTCGAGCAAAATCGCTTTTTTGGCCATCTCCCGGTCGCCCTCGACCAGCGCGGTGACGCCGCTCGCGATTGCCCGCTCGGTCATTGCGCCCATCTGAATCAGCTCTTCGCTCATTTCGGCCAGTTGTGCGTCCAATCGGCTTCGCATTACCCAAACCTCCCCGTAATGTAATCTTCTGTCCGTTGATCTTTCGGGATTGAGAACAGCTGGTCGGTCTTTTCGTACTCGATGATTTCACCCAGCAGGAAAAAGGCAGTGCGGTCGGAGATTCTGGTCGCCTGCTGCATGTTGTGGGTGACAATAACAATCGTGTACTTCTCTTTGAGCTGCAGTGCAAGCTCTTCGATCTTCATGGTCGAGATAGGGTCAAGCGCGGATGTAGGCTCATCCATCAGCAGGACTTCGGGCTCGACCGCCAGCGCCCGGGCGATGCACAGCCGCTGCTGCTGCCCGCCAGACAGGCCGAGCGCGCTCTTTTTCAGCCGGTCTTTGACTTCATTCCAAAGGGCGGCGTCTTTCAGGGATTTTTCGACCAGCTCGTCGAGCTTCGCTTTCTGTTTGATCCCGTGGGTGCGCGGGCCAAACGCGATGTTGTCGTACACGCTCATCGGGAACGGGTTGGGCTTTTGAAAGACCATGCCCACCCGCTTGCGCAGGGCGTCCACGTCCATCTTGCGATAAATATCCTGTCCGCTTAGCAGTACTTCACCGGTAATCCGGCAACCCTCAACAAGGTCATTCATCCGGTTGAGTGTCTTGATAAAGGTCGATTTCCCGCAGCCGGAAGGCCCGATAAACGCGGTGATCTCGCCTTTTTGTATTTTTAAATCCACGCTCTTGAGCGCCTGAAAGTCGCCGTAAAATAAATTTAGGCTGGTTACGTTAAATATTTCCACTTGGCTACCCCTTCTTTAGCTTTTTGGCTGCCAGGCCGCTGAGGGCGTTGATTCCGACTACGATGACAAGCAGGACAACGGCCGTGGCATATGCCTGATTCACAAACATCCCCTCGCTGGCCAGTACCCACATGTGTATGGCCAGTGTCCGGCCGGAGGACATCACATTGTCCGGCAGCTGGGCAACTGTGCCCGCCGTGTAAATCAGCGCGGCTGTCTCGCCCACAATCCGGCCGATGGCCAGGATGATGCCGGCTAAAATCCCGGGTACCGCGCTGCCTAAAACGATCTTAAAGATGGTCCGAAGCTTGCCTGCACCCAGCGCGAAGCTGCCCTCGCGGTAGGAGTCGGGCACGGCCTTGAGCGCCTCTTCGGTTGTGCGCATAATCAGCGGCAGCACCATGATCGAAAGGGTAAACGCACCGGCCAACAGCGAAAAGCTCCAGCCCAGGTAGGTGACGAAGAAAAGCAGGCCGAACAGACCGTAAACGATGGACGGAATCCCCGAGAGCGTCTCAGCGGTCATCCGCACCACGTTCATAAGCCGGCTGCCCCGCTTTGCGTATTCGTTGAGATAGATGGCCGAAAAAATCCCGAGCGGCCCGGATATGAGCAGAGCAAGGCCGACCATGCTGATTGTGTTGATCAGCGCGTGCGTCATGGATACGTTCGCGCTGGTGTGTTCCCACGCGAACAGGCTGGGGGTCAGGTGCGGGATGCCCCTGATCAGAATATGCCCGATCAAAAAGAGCAGCGCGGCAAAAGTAATTAAGGCCGACAGGACAACCAGGAGAAACAAAAAGGCGGAGAACGGGTTTTTGCGATAAGCCCTGAGTTTGTCGGCCCAAGTTTGTCGATTTATATGGTCACTCAACTGCGGCCCCTCCTTCTCAAAATTGTGAAGGCAAGGTTTATGAGCAGGATAAACACAAACAGGATGACCCCGGTGGCGATCAGCGCAGCCCGGTGTAAATCAGCCGCGTAGCCCATTTCCATCACGATGTTGGCGGTCAGGGTGCGCCCCCCCCTGAACAGGCCGGTGGGCATTCTCGCCTGATTTCCGGCCACCATGATGACGGCCATCGTCTCGCCGATCGCCCGGCCGATTCCCAAAATCACGCTGGTCAAGATCCCCGATTTAGCGGCGGGTACAACCGCAAAGAACACACTGCGCTCGTGGCTGGCGCCCAACGCAACCGCACCCTCGTAATAACTGGACGGCACAGCGCGTATGGCCGCCTCGCTCACCCCGATGATGGTGGGCAGAATCATAATCCCCAAAAGGATTGACGCGGTAAAGATGCTGCTGCCGTTCCCGCCGAAGATCAGGCCCATGTGATCCCGGACAAAGGGGACGAGCACAACCAGCCCAAAGAACCCGTAAACCACCGAAGGGATTCCGGCCAGAAGCTGGGTGGCCGGTTTGAGCACCTTGTACAAAAATGGCGGGCAAAAATGAGACATAAAGACGGCGGTCAAAACGCCGATCGGCACACCGACCACAATTGCGCCCAAGGTCACGTACAAGCTGCCCATCACCATCGGCAAAATCCCGAACGAGGGCGGGGTATCCACCGGTGTCCACTGGCGGCCCAGCAAAAAGTCGAACAGGCCGATTTCAATCATGGCCGGAATCCCGCCCGCGAACAAAAAGACACAGATGAGCGCGACCGCCAGAATCGACGCCAGCGCGGCCATCATGAACACGTACTTCATAAAGCCCTCTAACTGCTTTGTTGCCATGAAATTTTTTAACCTCCCCAAGCAAAAGCGCGCAAGCCCGGGTTAACACCCGGGCCGCTCGTTTTTTTAGCCGATCTCATTCCACCGGGTGATCTCCCCGATGAAGATATCCCGCACTTGTTCTGAAGTGATGTCTGCGGTTGGATTGTTGTTGTTTACGATGACCGCCAGGCCGTCGACGGCTATGGTGACCGGGTCAAGGGCGGCCAGCTCGTTGTCGTTGAGCGGGCGGGAAGACATCGCGATGTCGCTGATCCCCTCGATTGTGGCGGTAATTCCGGCAGTTGTTCCCTGCACATGAATTTCAATGCTCGCACCCGAATTGATCTCGCGGTAAGCATCAGACAGCTGCTCAATAACCGGCGCTACCGAAGTGGAACCGGCAATCACGATTGTACCCGAGGGCAGGCTGCCCGAAAAGGCGGGGGCGCTCGCTTCAACCGGGATGTAACCGCGCCCGCCGACCACAGCCTGGCCTTCGGCGCTCATGATAAAGCCGATAAAATCGGCGGCCAGTTCACTTTGCGCACCGCTTGTTGCGATGATAAAAGGTCTGGCCAGGGTGTAATCCCCGCTGAGAACGTTGCCTGGGGTTGCGGCCGCCCCGTCCAGATTCAGGGCTTTGACCGTGTCGTTAAGCGAGCCGAGCGAGATATAGCCGATTGCGTAGTTGTCGCCGGCCACACTGCCCATTACGATGCTCGTTCCGTTTGCGATGTTCGCTTCGACGGTTGTGCGGTCTACTGTGCTGCCGTCAGCGGTGGTCTCCTGCACACCCATCAGTTCGATGAACGCGCCGCGTGTGCCCGAGCCGTCTTCCCGGCTGACCACGGTGATTTCGCGGCCGGTGTTGAACCCGCCGTCACCCGCACTTCCTCCGCCGCCACAGGCAGCGAAGATGGCCACTACTAATGCAAGGGCAAGCGCGATCGATCCATGTTTTCTCTTCAATTCTTTTCACTCACTTTCTTCATTTAATTGAGACCACTTTACCACACATATCTTGGAAATACAACGTGCGAATTTGTAGAAGGTATATAAACTACACCATAATAATATAGCAAAACTACCTAATGTTTGTCAGCCAACAGAAACAGCCCCTGTATCAACAAGTCAGGCTGGTAACTGTGCGCAAATTCACAGTAAGGCAGAATGAGCGGCGCGTGCCCGCCGGTGACAATTACTTGCATCTCACCGTTCAGCTCTTTTTGGATCGCGCGCAGATAGCCCTCGGCCGCGAAAGCCGCGCCGCGCACCGCGCCCGACCGCAAATTCTCAGCCGTCGAACGGCCAATCAGCGGGGCGGGTTGGTTCAAATCACCCAGCGCGGGGAGCTGCGCCGTTTTATCGGCCAGAGCATCCAGCCCGATTTGCAGGCCGGGCAGGATCGCGCCGCCAAGAAATTCCCCCTTTTCGCCGACCGCGTTGATGGTGGTGGCCGTCCCGAAATCGACCACAATCAGCGGGGGCGGACAGAGCGCGAGCGCGGCCATACAGCCGATCACCCGATCCAAACCGGGCAGGCCGTCGTAAAGGCTCAAATCCAGCCCGCAATCGCGGGCATCCACCAGGCGCGGGGTAAAAGCGGACCGCTCGGCGATGGCCCCCACAACTGACGGTATTTTGACAGGCACAACCGACGCTATAACCGCACCGGTTAACTTTCCCCAAATATTTTGTCCGAAGCTTTGTTCAATAAACACGGCAAAAGACGCGGCGCCTTCGACCTGTTGGCCGGAGATTGCCGCGTCTGATAAAGGCGAAGTCAGGCCGACAGCCGCCCGAATATTCGTGTTCCCGATGTTTACCGCAAGGATCACTTGGTTCCCCCCGCAGCCAGCGCCGTCTCAATAATTACATCCACTTCGGCCAGCGCGCCTTTGCCCACATACCCACAAGCCAGCATGGCTTCACGCGGCTGGATGACTTCCCATCCCCGGGACTGTAGCTTTTGCAGGTTTTCCTGCGTGGCCGGGTTCTCGAACATCCGGGTGTTCATGGCCGGGGCAATCACTTTCGGGATTTCGGGCGGGGTGGCCAGCACCATTGAAGAAAGCATATCGTCGGCGATTCCCCCGGCAATCTTGGCAATGATGTTGGCGGTGGCCGGGGCGATCAAAAACAGGTCGGATTTTTGCGGCAGCGCGACATGGACAATCTCGCTCGGGTCGTCCTCCTGCATAACGCGGGTGAAGACCCGGTTCTTGGTCAGCGCCTGAAAGGTGAGCGGGCCGACCAGCTCGGCACCGGCTTTGGTCATCACCACATGTACATCGTGGCCGCGTTTGCAGAGCCCGTTTGCGATATCCGCGCCCTTATAGGCAGCGATGCTGCCGGTTATCCCCAAAATAATCCGCATCACTGCGCCCTCCCGATTTTTGCCGCCACTGTTGCGACAATCATGTCCGCGATCTCTTTCTTTGTGTTCGCCCGCCCGACAATTCCGTCTTTTCCCAGCAGGGCGGCCTTGTGTTCGTTTTCGGTGATGTCATCCAGATCGTTTAGCAATACATAGTCACAGTTGTTTTGTTTAATCAGACCCTGCCCGGCGGCGATGAGCGTTTCTTCGCCCACCCCGGAAAGCAGCTTAAACCCGACCAGCAACGTGTTTGGCGCCAGCGGCTTGACTCTGCCGATTGCTTTGGGCGTCTGTTTGAGCAGTATAACCAATTCGGACGCCGCCGAGCTGATCTTCTTTTCCCGCGGGCCGGACATTTCGGACAGCAGCGCGTCCCGCACCGCTTTGGCCACATCTTCATGGGAATTTCCGGAGGCGCACACCGCTTCGCCGATCGATGCCGCGAGGTTGTCCAAGCTGCGCGTTCCGGCCGGGGTAAAGTCGCTGACCGCCATCGAGTGTACCACACAGGCGTAGTCTCGTTCGGTCAAAAGCTTTTCAAACGCGGCCACCAGCCCGGCCGTGTCGCGGATTGTCACCGTCTGCGCAACGCCGCTTGCCCGCACCGCCTTTTGGCCACAAAGATAGGTTGCCCCAAATCCGGCGGCGACGAATGCCTCGGCGATCAAACAGCCCAACTGCCCGGTGGCGTGGTTGGTGATTCCGCGAACGGTATCGATGTCTTCAATCGTACCGCCCGCCGTGACGAGCACATAGGGCCTGCTCATATTTACACCCCCAATTACAGTTAACAGTTGACAATTGACAGTTGACAATGAATGTATCGCTACGCGATGATTTTAATAACGTCCGCATAGCGGACACTTTAACTGTCAACTGTCCACTATCAACTGTCAACTGCCTTCACTCTTCCAGCTCGCTGGCCAGGCTGCCCCGCACACTCTTTAAGTTGACGAGCGTTGCGCCGCCAGCTAAAAGCGTCTCTTCAACCTTTTTGCCGCAGGCGCATTTACCGCTGCCTGAAACCATCACAACCTCGATTTTTTTACCGGGGGGCAGCAAATCAAAGACCGTGTTGATGGCGGGCGCGGGTTTCCCGGCCCAAATCGGCGCCATGATGGTAATGTGGCTGTAGCTTTCAGGCTCCGCCGTGATCGGCTCGATCTCCCATCTTCTTCCCGCCAGCGAAGCCAGGCCGCCCAGCGTAAACGCGGCCAGCTTGCCCGGGCGCTTGCGTTCCCGCACTTCACAAAGGTCGCTGCCCCGTTTTTCGGCCAGTTTCTTTGCGATTTTGGCGGTGCTGCCCGTGTAAGAGTAATAGATGATCAGATTTTTTGTAGGCATAATTGCGTCATATCCTTTCGGACCAGTAGTATTCACATTTCCCTGACCATTCTACACTGAAATCGTCGAGTGGACAAGCCCCTGCCGAAAATCTTTTGGGTTAGCGGGTTAAATTCAAGAAGTCCTTAATTTGCTCCTGCGTCACCCCGATCATGGCGGCTGAATCCAGCTTGTGCCCGCCCATTCGAAAGGCCGGGATGATATACACACCCGCGCGGTTATAGGCGTAATCGTTTGCGTCTTTCAGCGCCTGCCGGTACTTTCCGCTGACCAGCGCGTCCCGCAGACCGTCCGGGTCAACCAGGTCGGTGAGCGCGCCGACCAGCGTTTCAATATCTTCAACATCCAGCTTTTCTTTGTGATAGCGGTAGTACATCTTATCGTGAAAGCCGATCATATCAACGCCCTGGTCGGCGGCGTAAAAAGCGGCCTGAATGCAAAGGTCACTGTGTTTGCCGTGGCTCTCGTCCGGGCTGCCGTCTTCCGGGCGGGGGCTGGCCTCACACAGCCGCCAGACTATTTCGGCATTTGGGTAATCAGGCAAAAGCGGCAAAAGCATCCGCCACCCCTTCGAGCAAAATGGGCAGGCGTAATCCATAAACACTTCAATCTGTTTCATCCGGTTTTCTCCTTATTTGGCCAGGCTGCCCGCGACGTTCAACGCGTCCCAGGGTTTTGAGAACGGCGGGGAGTAACAAAGGTCAAGCAGCGCGAGCTGGCCGGTGGTCATCTTGCCCTGAATGCAGGCGGCCAGCGTGTTTACACGCAGCACCGCGCCTTTTCTTCCGGCGGCTTGTCCACCCAGCAACACTTTGGTTTTGGCGTCGTAAATGAGCTTGATAAAGATATCCTCCTGCCCGGGGTAGTAGCCCGAATGGCTGACATCATGGGCAAAAACCGTGCGGAAGTCCAGCCCGAGCGCGGCTGCCTCCGCTTCGGTAATCCCGGTGCGCCCGGCCTCAATTTCCATCACTTGAATGCACATCGAATCGAGCGAGCCGGTAAAACCGACCTTGCCGCCCGCCATGTTCTCGCCAATTACCCGGCCTAATTTATTGGCCACCGTAGCCAATGGCGAGTAGCTGTGCCCGCCTTTGACAATGTTGTGGATGGTCGCGCAATCCCCGGCCGAGTAGACGTCCTCCAGATTGGTTTCGCCGTATTCATCCACCAGAATCGCGCCGCCCTTATCCATCGAAATCCCGGTATCGCGCAAAAATTCGGTATTGGGGGCCGCGCCGATCGAGTGGATGATCATATCCGCTTTGTAATGGCCTTTGTCTGTAGTCAGCCCGGTTACCGAAACATCACCGGTGATCTCTTTTGCCAGCTCACCGAGCCGCAGATCGACCCCCTGCCTGATCAGTTCGTCCTCCATAATCTTGGTGATCTCGCCGTCGAAATAGCGGCGGAGGATTCGATCCCGTTTGATAATCAATGTCACGTTTTTGCCGAGATGCCGGGCAGCGTGTGCGGCTTCAATCCCAATCGGGCCCGAGCCGATAATGACTACGTCTTTGACTTCCGGTTTGGCCAGAAGCTTTCGGGACTCAGTCCCGTCTTCAAAGCTTCTCATCTGGTAAACGCCGGACAGATTCACCCCGGGGATATCGGGGTCTATCCCCCTTGCCCCGGTTGTGATCGCCAGCTTATCATAACTGTCGGTAAATTCGCGGCCGGTCTCAAGGTCTCTGACGGTGACGGTCTTTGTCGCGGGATCAACTTCGGTCACCTCATGCCTGATTTTTACGCTTACCCCTGCTTTTTCCATCTCCTCCACTGTTTTGACCAGCATGATGGCCGCATCGTCGAAAAAGCCGCCGATGTAGTAGGGCAGGCCGCACGCGCCGAGAGAGATGTGCGCCGTTTTTTCGTAGACTGTAATATCCAGTGAGCGGTCAACCCTCTTGGCTTTTGAGGCCGCGCTCATCCCGGCGGCCACCCCACCGATTATAATCATTTTCATCTTTATCATCCTCGTCTTTGCGGTAATATTTCGTGTATACCGTGTGCATCATAATATTAACACAGCGCAGCGTTTTTTGCAATATCTACCAATTTGGTGTACTGCTTTCATCGAACAGCTTGACAAGGCTTTATCGTTTCGTTATCATTAACCTATACGGTTCCTGACGCCGAGACCGGGCTTATCCGCTCGAGGAAAAAGGTGCGCCATCTCTTAATCTGCGAGATTTATGCGCCTTTTCGGGCGCATATTTTGCTTTTGTAAGGGGATTTACAATTGAATGATACAAGGGTGGCAATCGTGGGGATTGTGATCGAAGACCCGGACAGTGTGGCCGCGGTCAACAACATTCTGCACGAGTACGCGGACAGCGTGATCGGCCGGATGGGGCTGCCCCACCGCCAGCGAAATCTGGGGATTATCAGCGTGGTTCTGGACGCGCCGCAGGACGAAATCAGCGCGCTTTCGGGAAAAATCGGACGCTTGGACGGCGTGAGCTGTAAAACACTATACTCAAAATAGAGGGAAGTATTATGAATCACCTTGTTGATAAATTGGCTGGCGAGCGAACCCTTGGCCGGGAAGAATTTAAAGAACTGCTGACCTGTGACGGCGGCTACCTGCGTGAGATGGCAAACAAAACCCGTCAGCAGATTTTTGGCAACAAGATTTACATGCGCGGGCTGATCGAATTTACAAATCACTGCAAGCAGGACTGCTATTACTGCGGGCTGCGCAAAAGCAACGGACAAGCCGGGCGGTTTCGCTTAAGCAAGAACGAAATCCTCGCTTGTTGTGCCGAAGGGTACGGGATGGGTTTTCGCACCTTTGTGATACAGGGCGGCGAAGACGCCTACTTCACTGATGAGAAGATGTGTGAGATCATCGGGGCCATCAATCAGGGTTACCCCGACTGCGCGATTACGCTGTCTTTGGGCGAGCGCAGCCGAGAAAGCTACCGGCGCTTGAAAGAAGCCGGTGCCGACCGCTATCTTCTGCGGCAGGAAGCTTCGGACGCCGGGCACTTTGCCAGCCTGCACCCACCCGGCCAAACGCTTGAAAGCCGCCGACAAGCCCTGCGCGACCTCAAAGAACTCGGCTTTCAGGTGGGCTGCGGGTTTATGGTCGGCACCCCCGGCCAGACCCTTGACCACATTGTGGATGATCTGCTCTTCATCAAAGAACTTGACCCGGCTATGGTCGGAATCGGGCCGTTTATCCCACACGCCGACACCCCTTTCGCCGACCGGCCGCAAGGGGATTTGTCGCTGACCTTAAACACGCTGGCCATCCTGCGGCTGATCAAACCGAACCTGCTTTTGCCGGCCACAACCGCACTGGGCAGCATTGAGGGCAACGGCCGGGAGCTGGGTATTCTGGCCGGCGCGAATGTGATTATGCCCAACCTTTCCCCCATACACGCGCGGGAAAGATATCTGCTCTACAACAATAAAATCGCCACCGACCAGAGCGCGAAAAGCACACACAAATCGGTCGTGAAGCGGATGGCCGACATCGGCTGTGAGATTGTGGTGGGAAGAGGTGATTACCTTGCCGTATGATCGCCTATCCCCACACGCGCGGGATTTTTTAGACCACGACGAGATTGTCGCGACCCTAAAGTGGGCGGACGAAAACAAAGACAACCAGCCGCTGATCGCGCAGGTCATGCAAAAGGCGGCTGAAAACAAAGGGCTGGATCACCGCGAGGCATCCCTCTTGCTGGCTGGCGGGCGGGAGGATGCGTTGTTCGCGCTGGCCGGTAAGATCAAGGAACAGTTCTACGGCAGCCGGGTGGTCTTGTTCGCCCCGCTTTACCTTTCCAATCACTGCGTAAACGGGTGCGTCTACTGCCCTTACAACTGCGGCAATAAGGATATGCCTCGCCGGAAGCTGACCCAGGACGAAATCCGCGAACAGGTGATCGCCCTACAGGATATGGGGCACAAGCGCCTCGCCCTCGAAGCGGGTGAGCACCCCAAACACAACCCGATCGACTATATCTTAGAGTCGATTGAGACCATCTACAATGTCAAGCATAAAAACGGGGCGATCCGGCGGGTAAACGTCAACATCGCGGCCACCACCATCGAGAATTACCAAAAACTGAAGGCCGCCGAGATCGGGACATACATCCTCTTTCAAGAGACCTATCACCGGCCAACTTACAACCAGATTCACCCAAGCGGGCCAAAATCCGACTACGACTGGCAGGCCGAAGCGATGGACCGCGCTATGCAAGGCGGGATTGACGACGTTGGGGTCGGCGCGCTGTTCGGGCTTTACGACTACCGGTACGAGTTCGCCGCTTTGCTCATGCACGCCGAACACCTTGAAGCCGCCTTTGGGGTCGGACCGCACACAGTCAGTGTGCCGCGTATCCGCAAAGCGCAAGGGGTTTCCGCCGACCGCTGGCAGGGGGTGGATGATCAGGCCTTTGCGCGGATCGTCGCCTGTCTGCGGATTTCCGCGCCCTACACCGGGATTATCGTCTCCACCCGGGAAAGTGAGGAATCCCGCCGAAAGCTTTTAAACGTGGGTGTCTCACAGATTAGCGGCGGCTCAAAAACCAGCGTGGGCGGTTACGGGCAGGAAGAAGCGCCAAAATCCGGACAGACCGAGCAGTTCGAAGTCTCAGACAGCCGCACCCTTGGCGAGGTTGTCCGCTGGCTGGTCGAGACCGGCCACATCCCCAGTTTTTGCACCGCCTGTTACCGCGAGGGGCGGGTGGGTGACCGGTTTATGGAACTTTGCAAATCCGGCCAGATTCAAAACTGCTGCCACCCCAACGCGCTGATGACTTTACAGGAATATCTGCTCGATTACGCGAACACCGAGACCAGACAAGCGGGCGAAGCGCTGATCGGCGATGAGCTGGCCAACATCCCAAATGAGAAGATGCGCGCACTGGTCGGCGACCATCTGGGCAAAATCAAGGCGGGAAGCAGGGATTTTCGGGTATGAACAGTACACCAAACAGCGAGCGGGTACACATCGGGATTTTCGGGAGACGCAACGCGGGAAAATCCAGCCTGTTAAACGCGATTGCCGGGCAGGCCGCCGCCGTGGTCTCGCCGGTTAAAGGCACAACCACCGACCCGGTTTACAAGACGATGGAACTTCTGCCCATCGGCCCGGTCGTGATCATCGACACCCCGGGGATTGACGACGAGGGTGAACTGGGCAGTTTGCGGATTGCGAAGACCCGGGCAATCCTGCGCAAGACCGACGTCGCACTGCTGGTCGCCGACGCTGGCGAAGATTTAACTGAACACGACCGCGCACTCATCGCCGCCTTTGAGGAGGCCGGGGTGCGCTACCTGACCGTCTGCAACAAAGCCGACCTGACCGACCACCCCGTGCCGCATGGTATTTGCGTGAGTGCCCTCACCGGTTTCGGCATCCACCAGCTCAAAGAAGGCATCGCGCGGGCCTGCAAAAATGATGGCAACAGCCGGCGGCTGGTCGGCGACCTGCTTTCACCGGGCGATCTGGTCGTGCTGGTCATCCCGATTGACGAATCCGCGCCCAAGGGGCGGCTGATTCTGCCCCAACAACAGGTGATCCGGGATATCCTTGAGTCACAGGCGATTCCAATCCTCACACAGCCGGAAGGCTTACTCGACACGCTAGGCAAGCTGACCACCCCGCCAAAATTGGTCATCACCGACAGTCAGGTCTTCGGCCAGGTCGCAAAGCTGACCCCGGAATCCGTCGGCCTGACCTCTTTTTCTATCCTGATGGCCCGCTACAAGGGTGTACTGGACGGCGCGGCACAGGCCGCCCGGCTGATCGATGAGGTCAAAGACGGCGACAAAATCCTGATTGCCGAGGGGTGTACCCACCACCGCCAGTGCGAGGATATCGGCACAGTCAAAATCCCCCGATGGATCGAAAAACAAACCGGCCAAAAGCCGGTCTACACATTCACGGCAGGCGGCGAGTTCCCGGATGACCTTTCCGGGTTTAAGCTGATCATTCACTGCGGCGGATGTATGCTCAACCCGCGCGAGATGAAATACCGCCAGACCGCCGCTAAGCGGGCGGGGGTGCCCATCACAAACTACGGGGTGGCCATCAGCCATCTTGAGGGGATTTTAGAGCGCTGTATTAGTGCAGTTGACAATTGAAAAAAAGGAAGTGACAACATGTCTGAAAAATTCCGCTGCCCCTGGCCGGGGGATGACCCGCTCTACATCGCTTATCACGACAACGAGTGGGGGCGGCCTGTGCACGACGACCAAAAGCTGTTCGAGTTTTTGTTTTTAGAGGGGATGCAGGCCGGGCTGAGCTGGATTACCGTCCTGCGCAAACGGGAGTCCTATCGGTTGGCTTTCGACGGCTTTGACCCGCACAAAATCGCCCTTTACGATGAAGCCAAAGCCGAAGAGCTGATGCAAAACCCGGGGATCATCCGCAACCGGCTCAAGATCAAATCAGCCGCCGTCAACGCCAGGCTATTCCTGGAAACACAACAAAAGTATGGCAGCTTCGACAAGTTCATCTGGGGGTATCTGGACGGTGGAAAGCCGATCGTCAACCGCTTTGAACATATGGACGAAATCCCCGCCACCACCCCGCTCTCCGACAAGATCAGCAAAGACCTCAAGAAGATGGGCTTTAAGTTTGTCGGCTCAACCATCATCTACGCGTTTATGCAGGCGACCGGGATGGTAAACGACCATCTGGTCGGGTGTTTCGCGTATGGGGAGATTGAGGGGCCAAACAGCCGGTGACCTGTCCGTACAAAAGCAACAGGGCCGCCAAGTCGAGTTGACTTGGCGGCCTTTTACATCCCTACTTCATCTGCATCTGGCGGATACATCGCACACAGGCATAGCCCTTTCCGATCGAAATCAAGCCTTGAACCCCAACCCGGCAGAGCGAACATCGGGATGAAACCTCCCGCACTGTAATCGATTTGTCGTTGACGTCGTTTATCACAGCTTCTAGCTTTGTGCCCTTATACCAGCCAAGGTATTCCCTTATGACTTCGGGGATTACAAACCTGCCAAACTCGTCCATTTGTTGAGCCGCCATTTCTCCTCAACCTTTCCGCTTTTGATTGGCCGGTGAAGCCGCTGTGCGGCTTCACCCAGCCTGTTCAAAAGCCCCAAATAAGAAACGCGCATAGAGGTGGTTACACCCCAATGCGCGCCAAAATACGGCTTAAACTTCCATGCGCCGACTTGCGATCATTATACTTTTGGTGTATAATGATTTGGTC
>Ga0123352_10003378_pt1 | contig 23033 bp, 11 predicted proteins | sample TergutLab28metaG_FD_89700 | JGI IMG/M metagenome (GOLD analysis project Ga0123352, IMG submission 89700) | Labiotermes labralis P1 segment gut microbial communities from Petit-Saut dam, French Guiana - Lab288 P1 | ecosystem: Host-associated > Arthropoda: Insects > Digestive system > Gut ...
GTACCACGTGGTCAGATGGTAAACAAACAGTTGTACCAGGAAGTTTTAGCGCCTTTGAGGGATGCTGTGCACAGGAAGAGGCCTGAATGGTGGGAAAGCCAGACTTGGATGTTGCACTACGACAATGCGCCGGCTCACGCGTCGCTCCTCATCCGCATTTACCTGGCAAACATCAGACATCTGTTGTGTCCCATCCACCCTATTCTCCGGACTTAGCCCCGGCAGACCTTTTCCTATTTCCCAAACTTAAAACCACTTTGAAAGGTCGTCGTTTCCAAACCATGGAGGAGATGCAGGAAAATGCGATAAGAGAACTGCGCGCCATCACAGAATGTGCGTTCCAGGAAGCATTCCAACAATGGAAGAAACGCGTTGGGAACGGTGTATCGCCAGTAGAGGGTACTATTTTGAAGGGGACAGTGCTTAAAATGCTGTAAAATGAGCAATAAAGTCTTTGTAGCAAAAGTTCGGTTTTTTAACACTTCTTGTATACATAAGCATGTCTTCCAACTTAATAAAAAACCGACCAGACAAAAAAGTGGCAACGGACAAGATATGTGATATCATTAATCGTCTAAAGCACTTTCTTCAGGACATTTTGATGCCTGAAGAAGAGACCATCACGCTGTCTCGAAACTTCGACCACCAATCGCCCAGAGACGTAGTGCAGCATCCCAGGCAACCGAGAACTTAAGGTCCAAAAAAGTTTACTCGAATGTTTTCAGACATTATGCATAATACTGCATATGCACAGTAACACCTTCCGCGCTTCCCAACATTTGTCCTAAGCAGACTTCTATGTCATAGGCGTCATAAGACGTTAGCGCTAATTCCGCTGCAATATTTCATTACAATGTGCGAACGATAAGAGAATCAAAGACACTTCTTTCTCTCTGCAATAAATGAAATCAAGATCATAAATATATGAACTTTCGCATAAAACATTATTTCAATGTATCGCACTTTTCCATTCTTGTCTAGCAACGTCCTGAAACTCAGCTCCTCTCAAACAAAGTTACGTTTACAATACATAATTGAAAGCTAAATATGACAAATTCAGTAGCCTGGCCGTTACAGTACTTCGAAATGTGGATCATATTTTGGAATCCACTAGTCGCATGTCTGTGTTTCCCTGTGCAGGTCAAGACTTTGCGATGAGTCTATCTCTCGTTCCAGGATTCCTAGCAAATGAAAAAACGATTGGTTATTTCGTACTTCATTCCGATTTGGAACAGACTAGACGGACCAATCAGTGATGACTAACGAAATGTCTTAATATACATCATTACCGTCTTAAATCGCCACTGATCAACAAATCACTCGAAGGTTCGAAAACTTAAACCTGTCAATCTTAACACACACATTAAAGAACACCAACTTCACATTCCTTATTTCCACGTTGTCAAGGAAATGTCGTGGAGTTCTGTGACACGAAATATCTAACAAACTGGAGAGCAACCTATGGACAACGCGATAGGTGCTGGCAATTGTAGGCCGGACATTCGACAGCTGGACATCTCCAACGGTTCTCTATTTTATTCTTCTTAGACGGAATTTAAATATACGTGACGTACCAGCACAAGGACCCACCCCCACACTTTATCGATGCTTCATACTAAACAACTTAATGTTAATCCGGCTAGCTATACAAATTAATTAGAAAACCGAACCAAGTCATAATCCATTAGCTTCTTAAGACGGACTCTGCTCCCTGAGTCAAATACAATAATCCGGACACCAGGCCGCTGATCCAGTACGAGACATCCTAACTGCATAACACGTGCGCCAACTACTGCATGCAATGCCGTCCGTTAGAGTGTGATGACAGTAGCAGAGCTACAGATAACGAAGAAAACAGTGGCTGCACACATTATGTGAACAACGTCAAGAAACGGCTGTTTATCTTGGAGCAATATTTAAGAGCACATGTGTACACAGGAGTCAACTGCAGATAAGAAGCATAAACCGCTGAATTTTGTTCCCACATAATACTGTGAGCAATTATTCTCACAGAATGCGTCACTAGCGGAAAAGGACCGCTAAACATTCTAAGGGAATTATTTAAGTAACACACCAATAAATGCACATATATAGTCTTTAATAATCTAAAATTTACATTAATGTTTTAATGTAAATGTCAGATTATTAAAGACTATAGATGTGCATTTGTTGGTATGTTACTCAAACTACAAAATGCACGGTGCAACGATAAAGATATTCAAAGGGAAATTTCTTGTGCACGGTATAACAACGATTTTTACAAAACTTCAGGAGTTCCGGGGGGGGGTGGTAAAAGCAGTCCTATTGAGATAGAGCACACGTGATCGTAAACGTCACCTTCATATTTAAATTGGTGTCGACACAGCGGCTGGGGGGGTTGCAACCGGCAGCGATGACTCCTCAGACAAGCGCTTTTGTGTTTAACTTTTCGCTTCGTTTTCATAAATGTTTATAGGCTGTGCATTGTGTATATTCAGTTCTGTTGTATTATGTTTAATTAATTCACAAGACGTATTCGAAGTTGCGTCCACCGACTTCAATGCTGGCACAGCAGCGACGCACCGGAAGACCCCTGGCCTGCTCAGCAGAGTCCACACGCCGCTGTAATTCTGCCCGACACATCCACTTGTATTCCCACAGGAGGCCTCATAAATGACTCTCGAGTTGCCCGAAAGAAGAAGGGACGCAGATTTGGGTAGGAAGGAGAGGTTTCCAACCACACTCTCTCTGCTTCAAAATTGACCCCACCTTGAGTCCTTACATTCACTGAAAGTCTGTAAATCTATCCTGTTACACCGTTTGGACGAATATGTACAAACATCAAGGCGTCTGACAAGTACCGACAACTGTCATACACACCGTTCACAGGTGTCCAAGGATTAATGCCATCTGTTCAATAATGAAAATACGTATCCTTGTGAGTGAATAACACGCTCAGAATTAGTCGATTATAAAGCGTCCCGGGTGTATATACGTATACATAAATATAAGGGTGAAAGTATGTACATGTTGAGGGCGTCCAGCATTCTAAATTATTACTCCAACACTAAGAGTAGCTTCATATTCCGTTGGCCAATAACATACTCGGAATTAGTTAACCACACACAGCATCACACAATATACACAATATACATGTATAAGATACACATTTTTTTCATAGCGCAACAACCCATAGGGTCCTTCACATTATTCAGGCTTCACGATCACACTTAGGCACACCAAACTCGGTAGGACCCCTCTGGACGAGCGATAGGACCGACGGAGAGATCTCTACCTGGCAACACACACCACTCCCAAGAGACAGACATATATCCCCCGGCGGGATTCGAACCCGCAATCTCAGGAAGCAAGCGGTCGCAGACCCACGTCTTAGATCGCGCAGCCACTGGGATCGGCCACTATATAAATATAAGGTAAAGTATTCCCGTTACAGGTTCGGTGTGGTCCAGAGGGTGGATAGAGGTATAGCTCCATTATTCTATGACCGCGGCACTTGATGAGGTGAGTGGTCAGCAACACGCCCCGGCCGCACTTTACCCCCGGGAAAGACCATTTTACAGGAGGCTGGGTGGTCCCCAGGGCCAGTCTGGACGGGCGGAAAATCCCATCCCCACCGAGATTCGATCCCGAACCGTCCAACCCGTAGTCAGTCGGTATACCGACTGAGATACCCGGCCCACACTATATAAATATACGAGTACTTACATGTAAATAAATAAGTAAAGAAATAAACAGTACTTGCAATACATACATTCATACAATACATACATACACACACATACATAGTACATAATACATACATTCATACAATATATACATACATACATAGTACATAATACATACATATACATACATAGTACATACATACATAGTACATAATACATACATACATATACATACATACATAGTACATAATATTACACATACATACATACATACATACATGCACATACATACATACATACATAGTACATAATACATACATACATACGTATACAAACGTACATACATAATGCATACATACATATTCATACGTACATACATAGTACATAATACATACATATACAAACATACATACATACATACATAGTACATAATACATACATTCCTACAATACATACATACATACATACATAGTACATAATAGATACATATACATACATAGTACATAATGCATACATTCATACAATACATACATACTACATACATACATACACACACGCACGCACACGTGCTGCTCTTAAAGCTGGGACGATTTTCAGCTTCACTATGAGCTGCAAGCATTCACTCACACTCAGCCAACAGGCAATGCCGACTGCCAAATATTTCCACTTCAACAAATATTTGTGTAGCGCAAGCCAGTCGAGTGAGTCGAGCGGGTTTTAATCATTATTTAAGTATGGATGGCAGGACGCCCACATTACTTATCACCCTTACGTTTATTTTGATAACCCTTTTGTCCATACACACGAACAGCGAAACATAACCTTGATAATGGCCATAAGATTTGCAGCTCAGATGCTACACAAATCTTCGGTAATTATTTTCACATTCTGAAAGTATCCTATACAGGACTACAAGGTGTTACAAGCTAGCAGTCAACAGTCAGTAACTGGATATCATTCATCGTCGTCTAGGTCTCAAGGTACCAACTGAAAACCGTGTAAACCAAAATTCCCAGCGACGTTCTTTACAGCAGGTTACCCACAACTGCATCCGTTTTTGTACAACACATGCAATATTTTACACAGAACAAGATGGATTAGTATTTCAGCAGCACGATAGTGCAAAATGGCGAATTACAACAGAACCAGAGAAACCGATGATGAACTACACGGGTTGAGTCCATTTACAACCAGAAGTAAAGCTGGCTTTGCATTCGGCCATGATTGATAAAAATGAACGCAGCCGACAAACACAATACGCACAACCCTCATATACTGCAGTTCATCAGAATCTGAGTAACAGTTTATGACATACATTGAAGAGTTCATTCACGAATCACACACACAGAAGGCGTTATAATAGGTTAAATAAGGATATAAGTCAAATGGAAAAACTTCGTTCGCCAAGCATACTTATACTTCTCTTACATCGAATTCATCGAAATATCTAATTATTATTAATTTTTTCGGCTGAAAAACAACATTTTCCTACACACGACAGCTATACATTCAAATGTTGGAATTTTACAAACAAATCTGTTGAGAGTATAGACCCCGTCACAAAACGACGTTTGGAGGGAAGGACAGCCATGGCCCACGGAGAAGGAGCTTCTTTTCTGCTTTGCAAACATTGCTTAAAGACAGAACGATGTAAGGTAACCGACACGTAATTTTAGAATATTAATCTGTATTCGTCATTTTTAAAGGCACGCATAGAACAAAATCACATCAGGAAGCCCATAATCTACTAATGGAATTTACGCCTACGTTTATACACAAAATGGTCCACCACATTCTGTAAATGGCTGGGGCATATAGCATGCACAGACATAAGAAATGCTTTCAAAATATTGGCCGGAAATCCTGACAGACACATACGTCTTTGGAGATGAAACATGGAGTAGTGTTCGGACTGCAGCCCGGACACTACTCCAGCCTAACCGCACCTAACCTCCAACATACAGCAAACCAACAACGAAACGACCAATGCGGTAATCAGCATCACAGTCGCGAGCTCCTGATGATGGGCATAGTAATGCCCGAAACATATTGAGCCTATAAGAAGTACAATAAAATAATAAGTGGCATCTAGTTGGGTTTTTTATTCTTCAGTGCCTACAAACATTTGGCCGTAGGCGGGTGGTTAACATTAAAAAATGAAAATAATCAGGACGTATGGTGTGAATTGCATTCATCCGGCTCAGGATAAGGTCGAGTGATGGACTACTGTGAACACGGTAATGAACGTCCGATTCCACAGACGGCGAGAAATTTCTGGATCAGCCTGTGGTTGAGCTGTTGGAAAAAAAGTCTTAATTTATGGGGATAAATAATTAACTTCGATTTAATTACTTTCTCCAGAAAAGGTCAAATAACAAACTGTACATAATACGTACGCTCTATACCTCAGCATCGTGCTTTAGAACGCTGTTCCGCCAAATGTTCTCGTCAGTACGACGACACGTAAACTTTCTACGTCACTTATTTTCGCAATCAGTTTTGGCAGGAAATAATATGATCAGGTGAGACATTTCCAATCTAAAAATTATTGTAACAGCAATGTCCGCTACAATAATTGTTAGGTTGGAGATATTTTGCCTGATGACTGAAATTTCTGCCGAAACTATTTACGAAAATAAACGTATAATTCTTACATATGATTGTACTGGTGAGAACATACACAGAAACAAACTGTACATTACATAAGCCTAAAACACATCTGACTACGGTCTGAAACTTTGGCACGGTGTACACATAACGACATACAAGGAAACATATTTTATTTGCAATAAAACTTACGACGTGGTGAGGGTAGCTTTTGCGGTTGAAATTACAGACTGCCGGGATTCGCACCACGCCCAGCATCGCACTGGACTCCACCCAGCCTATCTAACAGCTGCACCCGAGGCTTCTTCCTCGAGGGCAGAGTGTCCTTACTCACTTCAAGGAGCAGAATCCTTCTTGAGGAGCTAACCGGTTTTCAGCTAGTCAAGAAATTACCCGCATTTTATGGAACCCGAAGGTTCTTACCACATTCACTAGTGCCCGCCACCTGTCTCTATCCTGAGCCAGCTCGATCCAGTCCTACCCCCACATCCTACTTCCTGAAGATCCATCTTTTGTTAATTCCCTGGCTGCTGCTGTGAATGAACCTGCCCTATACAGGCTCCTAGCATTCCAAATACCAAATCTCATGCCCCTTTTCCGTTGCTTACGTCGTACCAGAGTAATATTCCAGGGCCGAGGCTCTTGTAAACATTTAGTAACAGGATACGTTTTTACAGCGAGGCTTTGTTAGCACCTAGCCCCAACACCCAAGCTGGAGGACCACCCCTTGTCGGCTGTCCGCGATTGTTTGTTCAATATGTTCGAAGCTACCCTCCATTTTGGAGGCCATTCCTCCAACCGCAACAGGAGGACAACCCATGCCGTGGTGACAGGGACCCACATATCACGGGAGGGCAGAGCGTCAACAGTAAAAAAAAACTGTTTGTATTTTGACGTCCCCCCCCCCTCCAGTTCCTTCCTTCCTTCCTTCCTTCCTTCCTTCCTTCCTTCATTGTAAACAGTTCAAGAAGGCTCAAGTCAAGCCACACCTTAAAATGATACTGAACTCGTCAAGTTAACCCAATCGACAGAATTTCTCCAACAGGATTTTCTCCATATCAAACAGGGCTCTTTTATAAACAGGAGCGGAAGGCAAGGGATAAAATCGATCAACATATAAGATGGGTTTCCGTGTATTTTATTGGCACTTGGCTGTCTTAAAACTAATGCGAATCGTTTTTAACGCGTAGGACATCGAAAGAACTGCAAACTAATACTTTCCTCCAGTCCTAATTAATCTTTTATATCAAGATTGTTTAGTACACTGCCTATTGCCCTTTTCTAACACAGGAGGTGAGTATAAAATAGACAGATGAAGATCAATACACCAGGGGAACACAAACACAAAAAGTGCATTTGCAAGACACGTGTACTGCACTGCAGTATGCCTGTTCTAATTATCAACCAGACGAAATGTCCTCCACCTTGTTTGCGGACGACAGTGTTTTGCAATCTGACTTCTAAGCAAGTAATGTGTTGCCACTGAAGTATTCCATACGACAGAGTCAAAAAACAAAATGGCTTAATTTAAATTGGGAACTTGGCAGGTGCAATACAGTAACTGCACAAACACACCATCAACATGCAGCAGCATCTGGCTACACGCTGCAGTCATTTTGTCAGCTACACGACATGGAAGGCGGATTCCACAAGTCAGCTGCAACGTTCAGCTGTAACATGCTGAGGTTCCATCGGTGGGTGTTCTTTGTACGAAACTGGCTTACACGACATGAATACGTAACAATTCTATGTATAACAGTCCACCCATACACAAAAATCCCATAATCATTCTGAAAAGAAATGCAGCCCTATACTAAACTGTCGTTACAACTAATGTTCCTCGGGACTTGACCATACTTCAGCAAATCGGTAAAGGAGGTACATTCCGTAACTTTCAAAATGCTCTCTTCTGGAACATGACGCCGTGTAGTCTGGTGAATAAGTGCCGAAACGTGAAATCTGAGGTTCTCACAGCGCTGTTGCTGACATTTCAGGCATTCCGGCAAGTGACTCGATATGAATCTTCTTCCAAGTAAGGACATGTTTCGGAACAACCTAATGCCTTCACCGCTAATTTGACCAATCGGAAGTTCCGCTTAATCAACAGGCAGAGTTGCGGCCTTAAGAATCTCAAATCTCACGTATTTAATATTCATTGGAAGGATCCGTTAACCCTCTGAGGCATGAGCCTCGTCTGAACAACACGCACACGTCAAGTTCCAACTTCACAGGAACACGCTGTGTTTCATAGACAAGATCGGTTAATGCTAAGAGAATAATCGCTGCTAAGTATGAGAACTGTGTGGGCAAAAGACAGAGTTCTGGAACTTTAAATCCAGCGGCGTAATCTAACCTCTGTGCTTCTGTTTTAAACTTGTTGTTTAACGAATTGCATGGAAAAATGACGGCTCTCAAACGATTGATCTCCAAGACCAATAAATAAAAGAGTCACTAACTTGCACTTAACCAAATACAAGAGTCGACTAAGGCCACGGTACAGAATCTCCTGAAAAGTTAAAGGTTATAAAGCTGGGTCAATAAATTCTCTGTACTTAATCAATAATATCTAAACTTTCACTATCGTTAGCTCACACACACACGCACGCACGAACGCACACACACACACACACACGCGCGCGCGCACACACACACACACATACACACACACTCTCGCACACTCACGCACGCACACTCGCACACGCGCACGCACACTCTCTCACACTCACGCACGCAACACACTCGCACACTCAAGCGTGCGCACACACACGCGCACGCTTACACACACACCCTCGCACACTCGCGCGCGCGCACACACTCACGCACGTGCGCGCGCGCGCACACACACCCGCACCCGCACACTCACGCACGCACACACAAAAATAAAATTGCGTCCCACCTGAGTTATTTGAATGGAGCCTAAAATTTAATGTTCATTTTTTTTTATCCTATCATTTACTGTGACAATGTATCCTATATTGCCTCTTTCCGTTGAGGTCTTTCAAATATAATATAGTAGTTCTGATGTTTTGCTGACCGTGCTTCTCAGTATACTCTCAGCAATTGAGCAACTTAATGAAGAATTTCTTGTTTTATAGTAAGTTTATTATATTCCTCTGCATGTTTCGAGCACTATTGTGCTCGAAACATGCAGAGGAATATAATAAACTTACTATAATACAAGAAATTCTTCATTAAGTTGCTCAAATGCTAATATTACGATATAGTAGGCTTATGCACTCCCTTACTTGCTACACGTACCGTCTATCTTACACTCATGAATTTAGAAATGGATTGAGCTTACATATTTTGAAGTTCCGTATTACGAAAGTCAGCCGCCCTTCTGGTACTTCTTCCTTCGTAGGTTCATACATGCTCCTCACCACCAAGTACTGACAGCCGCTTATTATAAGCACATGTTCTTTCTTTAAAGTGATAAGTGAAATTCCACAACCGTGTAAAACAAATTGTCTTAGCCTTCAGGTTCCTCAGTAGCAGACAGGAAGACAAAAAAAAAAAGTTCTCAGCTGAGCAGCAACATCACTTCCTAAACTAAATTACTCTTAATCAGTAGCTATATGAAGAGCTCCGATTTGTTACTATGTTTGATTTTAAGTACTTTGGCTTGGCTAAACTTAAGACGATTTTTGCCGAAGTGATGAGGGGTGAGCCACTATGCTGGCACACCATTCATTGTTGCTTTGTCTCCGGGTCACAGTGATATAACCAGGTTTCGTCCATGGTCAACAGTCGCGACAGGAAATCATCTGGATCGCGCCAAAAAATTAAAAAATTTGCTCAGACGACTGGCACCGGTGACGTTTTTGATCGGCGTTCAGGCATTTCGGGACCCACTTCGCGGAGAGCTTCCGCATGACCACATTTTCACGAATGATGGACCCAATCCGCTCACGTGAGATGCCCAGTTGCTTAGATATTGATTTAGCCGAAATCCGGCGGTCTTCCAAGATTAGCTCGTGAATTTGATCAATAATCTCCGGGGTGGTCACTGTTTTGGGTCGTCCAGGACGAGGCGCATCGCAGGTGGAAATATCACCACGTTTAAACTGGGCCACCCAGTTTTTGACGGTGGCATAAGATGGTGCATTTTCCCCTAATGTTTCTCTCAAAATGGCGTGAATTTCCTTCGGCGCCTTGCCTTGCAGGAAAAAAAAACCTGATTACGGCTCGCGTCTCCATGTTGTCGAAATCGCCCGCGTCGCCTTACATGCTTCCTTTCATCCTCTGTAACAAGACTTGCAATTCGGCACATGAACAGATTCATCTTTGCAAAGACATTATCGAATCCGTCCTACGACATCGGGAAGTAGGTTGGGCTAAGGACTTATCAGCACCCCCTCGTAATGTCTGATACACAACACAAGAAGCGAAATAGAGACACATAAAAAATACGCTGCATCTCCTATTATTATATTATTTATGTCCATGCCTTAATTATAATTATATAAGACAACACTAATAACATGTAGCAGACAATGTATTTCATATGCAGTGGTACTTATAATAAATGTACAGCATTACAGCTTGTTCACAGTGCAACTGTCAGCAGGGTACTCAGTTATAAGAACCACTGCATGTGGAATACTTCACCTAAGTTATGTCTACTGCAACTTTCAATCAATCTAGCATCATGAAAACCTAATTTTAACCTAACTTAATGATAAAAAATCTATGTTTTATACATATAGGTGATGTGCACTCCCTGAAGATGATTGGAAGAGGGTCGAAATGTGGAGTTGTAATATTTTAATTGTAAATTATATATAATAATATTATGCATTCTATTGGCGTTGTCTTATATAGTTTCATCTCCCTTCAGAACAACAGTGACGTTTTAAAGGTATTGCCAATCAACACAGGCATGTTACATTTTAGCGAGAAAGCTTAATGCAGCAGATCTGTCCGTGACGAACATTTTGAAGGCTGATAACTCGATGTTAGGTAACAAAACAACACCTTTGGTCTCGACGGTTAAACGGCGTCGAACGAAAGGGAAGATGATCAAATTGTACAGATAAGTAAACAAGTTAATTAAAGTGGCTGCACATTATCGCACGGCCCTATTCTGGCAATGGTTGCAGAGACGAATAGCAATGTCGAGAAATGTGCCAGGATAGCCGGTAACCGGCAGAGGTACGTGAAAAGAAACGTGTTGGGCAGAACAATTTCAAATGCTAGAAAGCAGTTTATTTTGCACACAAAGGTAAGTAGCCAATATGAACCTCGGATATCCAAGGAAGTATGCAGTTACCGTCAACACTCCGACCGCTTTATCTTCACAGTGTTGCAAAACGCCGGTACACTGTAAACGGCGCTCACAAAATCAGGCAAAGCAGAGCGCAATGAAAAGGCTAGAAGCATTTACAGATTATACAATACAAACCAACAAAATACACCTTTTCTAAATTAATATTTTAATTTTTTTTAATCTTCTCCATGTTTCGAACCCGAGGGTTCATCTTCAGGAAGACGGGTGTAGCCTATATACAGGTATGGTATAGCGTGTTTTACGTGCTGATGTAAAACACACTATACCATATCTGTATATACAACCGTCTTACTGCAGATGAACCTTAGAGTTCGAAACATGCAGAAGACTCATCAAAGAATAAACATTACAATATTAATTTAGAAAATATGTAGTTTGTTGGTTTATATTGTATAATTATATTAAAACGTACTGTGCAAAAAACAAAGAAAACTAATGTATTATAATTGTGTTAAGACGGAAAAAAATATTTTATTGAATAAAAAAACAGTTACAGACGTTAGCGAAAAACTTCTGAAAGATCTTCTAAACACTCGTAAAAATCCCTATTCATTCACGTCTATCTTTTGTCCCAATTAACTTCAAACGAAAAGTCTAAGGCAAAACGAAGAAATAAGCTAACTCTGGAATCTTGTACAAATGAAATCATCATACTGCTCATTGGTTGTAAGCGTTTCATGTAATATTTTCAACGTTGATGCCATAAACATTAAAATTAGATATGTCTTCACTGCTACAGGCACAGCCCATAAACTCTGCCTTTTGTCATGAAGCATTGATGAGTATTATCTTGTCTGCACTAGCTTTCGTCTTTCAACATGCAGCGGAATGAAGAGCTGAGCGTTTTGTAAAATTAGCCATTCCCCCCAGTCACAAACGCTCCAAAAGTGTGTCAACAGCTTGCCAAAGAAATCAAGAAACTAAACTACAGTACATCACAGAGCTTTCTGAGACAAACCGTCCTTCAGGCTACACGATGAGGACAGGAGAAACTATAAATTAATCGCTCTATTTTTACGTGATTAAATTTCCGCTACTGTATATTCTCCCTACGTCAGCCATGCTCCACAAAACGTGTCTTGTGTCCCTCTACTTGTGTCCGAAACATGTGTTGCTTCGACACATTGGTAGCAAAATACGCTCGAAACAATGCAGAAACGAGTGTAGGTATCAAAGTTCTGTCCACTACTGTTGCACAATTTCAGTAACATAACCGTGGATAAAATTTTATGCAAATCTGTTTTGCGGTTCTAAAGTTGCCACATGCGGACACGCAAACATGATTGACGTTTACGAATATTTTTGCGATTTTCTCTACGGCCGTGCAAAGATTGACATTACGACGAGCGCATTCATCGAAGATCTATTAGCGTCGAAAATCTCACGACATTACTTTAAGTGGCTAATGGAAACCTAACACGGTCTTGCGCAAAAGAAAATGGCTATTTTCGTAACGACAGATGTTTAAACTGTTAAAGTTGCACATTGTAAACCATCATTTCTTGGTACAATCACAGACATATTGATTCCTCCAACTGCTTGTAGCTTCCAAATATAAAGTGCAAAATATTAACTCATTCCTGTCACTTATGTACTTGTTAGACCAGTCGTTTTGTGAATATTAATAACTGCCATTTTTTCACTCAGTGCAATAGCGCACACCTTAATTTCCAAAATACAACCTACTTCGGTGTTTCAGTTTCACGGTGAGCTGTACATGACCGTCTGCGCAATGAGTCCCTGTACAGCTCCGAATGACTGCTGTAAAAGCCCCCGTATTGAGAGAAACTTCCTGGTTGCATGTACTAAAAATGAAATTGATTCCGGACGTAAAACCTGGCTTCAGATTCAGTACCTCAGAAATAAGAGACATGCCCTTCTGTATCCAAACATCAGTGTCAATCCGCCAGAGCACAAACGGCCTGAAGCTACTACAGTCTGCCCCATAAACCCGTCGCCATTCGGCAGACTGTTTATTTTAGCTAACAATAAAATTCATCACTCACACACACTCTCTCTCACTTACTAGTAATGTTGCACGATCTTGAATATTTTAGTACAGTATCAAATGAAAGCGTAATTTTATTTTTAATATCTCTCGATTTTCAAGGATTCATTCCAAAAATAATACACTTTGGAAGCTGTAGATAGGAATCTTGGCTCTCAAGATGTCGTGTGGCAATGACGTGTTGAGGCGTACAAAAAATAAGGAACATAATTAGACGGTGGATGGACCGCAGTGAGTCCACTCAAAGCTCTTAGGTGGATGGGTCAATTTCGAGATACGAATTAGAAGAAACACATCTAGACCTATGTTGCGCACCACAACATTCAATGTCATTCACTATTTGAGGATTATTTCCAATGTTTATACTAGTATTGAGTCGCACAAGAAATCAGGATACACACAGTATCTAAAGGCCGCTGGAAAGTAGACTTTAGTCCACCGACCTCAGTCCAACGTCAGCAACTGACATCTCACACAATGTCTCATGTGTTAACTAACATTTACCACACCGCTCTTCTCCGTGCCAGCTATAGGTTAAGCCACCCAACTTTTCAATGCATACAGGGCGTTCTTCGTCTGGAGGTAAAGCGGCCAGAGCATGAAGCCAGACACTCACATACATCTAATGCGAAGGTTATGGGTACATGGTCCTTTATCGCCATTCCACCCTACGCCTTCCTGGGGCGACAATTAAACACAGGTACCATTTTACCTTTTACCACACTGCAGAGTCTAAAAACTGTTAACCAGAATAACTGCAGGATATGGCTATCGATTTACGTGAGTGGGAACCTCCACTTGCTGCGACTGATCCAACAACATATTACATGGTCAATAATTTCCATAAGTGACCGGTGTACCGACGAAGTACAGTTACAAACACAGACTCCTGCGGATGAGAAGCAGTTCACATGGAGAAGCAAAATTCTACTTACTTTCAAAACGTCCGACTGGTGGTTCATGTCGATGGGATATTTTATTGGTTCCTGCGCCAAGCAACTGAAACGGCTGGGCGCCATCCTGGTATGTAGCACAATGTCACAAGCTCACCACAGAGTCCGATGCTGGAATTATACCGTCAGGTCAAGAGATCGAGGGTGTTGCAGTAGTATCTATGCGATCAGTACGCCATATTCGGTTCGAAGGGGCCAAACAGCGTGGGGTTCTTTTGTCATAAACATTCACCAAACATATTAAGGGTAGAGAAGCCCTAATGGCTACACCTAAACATCAGAAGCAAGTGCTTTAAAATAAAGCTTTTAATTATAACAGAGAGTTCCAAAAGTAGTAGTACCAAATATCACACTGTTACAGTTGCCACGCCTAGTATCTCTTCGGAGGTTTCGGGTTCGAGTCTCATCCCTGAGAACGACTAAGATTCAACTAAATTTTCACAACGCACTGCAATCCAAACAAGCAAATACTGAAACAGCACAGGCGCCTAAACTTCAGTAAAACAAGTTGAACTTAGGTACTAGAACGACTGTACAAAACTAGTGATGCACGCAAGAGAATTACCGCAGTCAGTTGGAGGGCTCGAAAGTAAATCACAATCAAAATGCTCCACAAAATTCTGCACCCGCCCGTCGCCCCCCGAGTGTCATCCTAATGAGACTCATACCGTGGGCGCTGTTACTTGCTGACAGACGGGCAGTCATAAACACACTGCACGTGCTTTTCTAAAATATTTTCGAAACACACATAACAGTTTGCATATTTACTATGGTTGGATGTTGCGCCCTGGATTCATTTTACGGAAATTAAAGTCAAACGATTTGCTAACGAATGTGGAAACGATATTCTAACCCTTTAAATCTCAACAGTCACTTTTCGAACCAACTTCTTTAACATTCTAAGACAGTGCACTTTCACCACACATTGTGTTTGTGTGTCCCTTCTTATTCCCAGTACGCAGTAAATAATTCTCTAAAGAGCGTAAACCGGTTGTGTTTGTAGTGGAAAAGCAGACTGCTTTCTGTGAAATGGGAGCTAAACTTTTAAATATCGTTTATAATAATTCAACATTAAAAGGGCCGATTACGCTAAAGTCGCCTTTCTTGTATTATACTTACACGAAGTGCTAATATTTTTATCTAATAACACATGAAATGTTAGACCCTGAAGATGAAGACACTATAAATATTTTCAGAATTTCTTCATCGCACTTAGAGTAACGTCCACTGACCCCAGTTATAATGGTCAGAGCGACCTTCAGCCGTGCATCGACTCAGCCAGCAGCTGCCTGTTAGACAGAAAATCCATGCTCTTAACCAAATGCTACTGTACCAACTGAGAAATTAGGCACTTCTGTATGTAACATAAAATGTGCGTGGTGAAACCAGAAGAAGAACACAATACAGAATGTTGAAGACGAGAAAGAAAGATTATTGTAAATAAAGATTGACAGACCACAAATTCTAGATAATCCTATATAATATGTAACAACGTAAATGATATGTGTCTTGACGAATAAGCTAAGGGGTATGTACTGCCTGGTGTCTGCAGTCACATCTCTTGGAAATATGTAACTGAAGAATAAACAAATAATAGTAATTATTATTATTATTGCTTATTATTATTATTATTATTATTATACGATGAAATTAATAGGATAAAACGAGTGCAACACGCAGTATATCTTAGATATGCATAAGTTAAGCACTGATAATAGTCAAGTTTTATCCTATTTAAGAGTAGCGTTGAAACAGAGATGCGCCATCATAAATATGCTTAAAAACACATTTACCTCCATTAAACAGCGTTCTTGTTGTTCATCTAGTCGAGAAATTTCTTGCATTCCTAAACCAGATAAATTCAGTCCACATCTTCCTATTCTTTAAAATCCATTTTAATCTTATTCTCCCATCTACGCCTAGGTCTTAAAAGTGGTCTCTTTCAGTTTTTCTCTATCCCTGTACGCATTTCTCTTCTGCCTCTCGCATGCCACATGCCCTTGCTAACTTATCCTCTTTGAAGCTATCACGAACATAATACCTGGCAAGAAATACGAATCAAAAAGCTCGCCATTATGCGACTTCGCACACTTCCTGTTACTGGAAGAATCTTCCGCTATATGACGCCGCGCCGAAGAGTAAATGGTCACCAACTTTTCGAAGAAGTTTGTTGCTACGGTACTCAGGGTCCAACGAGAATCGTGAAAGGTCCCCCAAAACACAGATAATTAGTTGCCAATCGACACGGCGTCATATCCCAGAAGACTTGAACCCTCATCAACACTAATGTGATAACCTAAGACCTCTCCTGTTACGTTCTCCCATTGAGATCCAAATATTCTCAGCACCCTGCCCTCGAACAATCCTGGTCTACGTTTCGTAGTAACATGCGAATCAAGCTAGCATTCTGTAATCATAAAAAATCTAATTTTATTCAACAATGCTTCCTTAATCACAATATCTTAAGACAATATGGCAGGCTTAACAGCCTAAAATCGAACCCGTAACCTTCCAAACACAAACCAGGCGTGCCAGCATCCTAACCATACTTTCAGGGAATTCTCTACCAGACCGCCTGCATACAATACAAGAACATCTCAAAGCAATGTGCAGGTGCGAAAGATGGTTCCGTTGCTGTCATTTATAATGGAAGTTTCCTATAAAGAAGGAGAAGAAGGGTTCATATGGCCTGAACTCCTTCATAATCCTAGGAACACTCAATCTCTTGACCTAGAAGTACTGTAACCCAGAAATGCAACACATGCAACCAGTCCACAGCTGTTCACTCTCGTCAAACAGGTACAATTATATGACGGCCAAAGAATACCGACAAATCTTGCAACTACACTTTCTTCCAACGTAAACAGTGTTACTCTTTAACACTTTAAACCGAACCGCGGACATTAAATTCAGAGTCCATAACAAAAGAAGTAATTTGTATCTTCTAAGTTCGTAGTTGTAACACTGTGCTATTGCTTTCACCTTTGTTCACAGAATGCAGCATTCGAGGGCTCGGTCAATTACTGACTTTAATACTAACGTTATAATCAGCCAGTATGGGACGAGGTTCCAGAGAGGTGCTAACTTGCACTAACTTCCTGAAAACTATAACCAGAACAACAAGCAACAAGTTTCGGCACTGAATTCCTATCTCTCGACACAGGCCAGTTCGCTCCACGTAATTACCCACTGCGAAGTACATCTGTGTAGTTGACAGGTTTACGTGGCCATTATCGTACACACAGTGCTTGTCTAATTAAACTGCGGTGAAAGCCAAACAATTACTTCAAAATGAAATTTGACGTCCATATTGGGCTGTGATGACTGTTTACTGGTGGGAGAATGTGTATCCTGGCAGATAGGTATCAGCGTTTTTACTCCGACGGAGGAGGCAGCACGTTACACCGAAACGTTGGTACCCATCTATCAATCTACATGCCGTCACACCCCAAAATACCTTCAAAATAACAAGAAATATTTTTTTAAACTGCTAATACAATGAGCATTTAAATTTGATACAATGAGCATTTAAATTTGATACAATGAACATTTAAATTTGATACAATGAACATTTAAATTTGATACAATGAACATTTAAATTTGATACAATGAACATTTAAATTAGTCACACAAAAGAAACTTTAGTGAATTATTCAAGTTACGGGCTTGAATGTTCATACATAGACTATTCAATGAATGTTTATTATCGGGGTTGATTTTTGTGCAGGCTTCAAAACAAACACTAAAACCTCCCGCTGACTGAGCGATGTGCCTAAAGGTTACGACAGCGCATACTGGTCATTGCAGAATCGTGACACCGGACCACATCGCACATTATGCTCAGCTAATCACATAACAATGCAAATAAACGAGACATTACTGAATGGCATGTACTTAATGTACAGGATGACGAGGTGTCCTACATGCAACGCGCTGAAATTTGTCTTAACCGGACGTCGTGTCAGTCCCACCGTCTGCAACCTACTCTTCAAAATTATTTCCTGCGTTTAATTCAAGTTTGGTGTGAGATGTACAAATTAAAACTGTCAGATGAATAAAAGTTCTGTTTAGTTTAGGCAGGCAGACTGAAGCCCTTGAAGAATAAAACGACAAACTTATCTTTTACACTTTATAAAAAAACACTCCGAATTGGAAGAGGAAACATGCTAGGAACGAAACTTGTAGCTGTACAAGGAGACACGTGCTTTGTGTGATACTTATTTAATACACAGTGAATTTCTATAAAATCGTTTCATAGAAATCGGTTCGAAAAATAACCCCGATGATCACTATTTTCCCACGGTTTTGAAACGGAATCCCAGAATGCTGCTGTCCATGAACAACCCGCTTTAGAGCACAATAATACAAAAATCTAAAACCTAAAAATTCACGGTCTCTTCGTGCGCTCCTCACTGGCCATTCACACAGTACACACGCAGTCACTTCACCACGATGGCCTAGATATCGTGCACATACAATTCATGGTACCACAGCTTCTGACCACAAGAGACTTCCACAGCCCACTGCAACAAGCTTTACGTGGTGCACACCTCGGGGACAGGGGGCGCGCCTATTCGTGACGAAATGTTAGAATGGACGATACGTAAATATAGACCCCTAGAGGAGAAACAATGTTGGGAGCAACGTGGGTCCGTTGGCGGGGAGACGTAAAGTTGGGTCGAAAAACTATGCGTGACAGAAGTAGAGATTAAGGCACAGATAATATAATTAGAAATAAGCCAAAAAGGAGTGATGCAATAAACACCACACAACTGACACAAACATAATAACGACGCCTCCCTTTTCTTTGAAGATGTTATACAACGGTGGTAAATAAAAGAACCATCTGCTTTAAAATTTTGTCGACGGAATGTATTTCTGGGTCTCTTGCGACATACGTACATGGGCTACCTTCTGTTTGAACTTGCCGGCATACGTAAAGTTAGAAGTTTGTATCTGAAGTGTAAGCATTCACTAGGCTGGATTTTAGTTCGCCACAAGCATAGTATAATTGCTCAAATGAAGGTGAAGATGAAAATAAGGGTGAAGAAGAAGAAGATGATGATGATGATGATGATGATGACGAAGACGACAGGTGGCAGAGTTAAGTGCACCGCTCAGCCTTTATCGCGCAACGATCGAGGTTAATAGCTGAGGAACAGGTGTCTCTCTTTCTGTAAGAATAAACCCACTTAATATAGTCATTGCAACAGATAATAACTTAATGGGTTAATTTAGCGGTAATGCCCCAGTTGTGTATTTGGAGATGCTTAGTTAGCATGGCGACAGGTTTATCGGCTACTCTGAAGTTCTTAGTGAGTTTCCTCTCAAATCCCTTACAATTCATAACTCATCAATCACCGTACTATTAGATGCCACGCAGTTCGCGTTACTGACAGCACTACAAAGTAACCCACAAAGGCAAACAGGAGAATGATAAAGTGCAGAACATAACTCGAGACTAAGCACAGTCAATTCAAGCCTTCCGAAGGTAACTGCAGATTATAAATCATAAAGTGGTTGTGCAGTCGTAGAAAACGTTCCTTAGCTGCTGAAGCATTGCTGTGTAAGGTCCATGATTTTTTTTTTATTTGGCGCGATAGCCCCCAGTGGTCCAGGGTCTCCTCAATCAAGATGTTTCTCGATCACACACAATGACGCATCAGAGTCGGTAGGACTCCTCTGGACGAGTGATCAGCTCGTCTCAGAGACCTCTACCTGACAACACGCAACACTCACAACAGACAGACATGCCCACGGTAGGATTCGAACCCACAAATTCAGCAGGCGAGCTCGCCACAGGCCTATGAATACATTACGAAAATTAATCAAGACATTCAAACCAGGATTTAATGACGAAAGCTTCTGGATGACCAAACACGGCTATACGCATTATGGGTTATGCTGAACTGGGATACAAAACAGGGCTGAAAGGAAACAGCAGAGAATATAATAGTGAAAAGAGTGGAAAAAATAAAAATATATGCTGAGAAATACATTCAAGTCAGAAATATTATATATCACGTACGACAAATACAAAAGGAGAAAATTGGTGTTGGATTTTATTTTATTTATTGTGATAAGTTATTCTGGGATATGGCACTGTATAGGTTGATAGCACCCTGAAGATGGAGGAAATATGTTCCTGTAAACGTTGGTAACCAAATGAAAAATCATAAGCTGTGATAACCTAAAGACAGTAATAGAAACATCCACAGACACGAGAACCTCATATCTCATATTTCACATATTTGTTCACAAAAACGAATTTTTGTCGACTGCAGCGGTTAAATAAGGAAGAATAAAAAAGGCGTGAGGCAACCGCTGGCACTTATTTGAAAGGAGAGTGTTGTCCTGCGTTTGCTTAACAAAACCGTTAATACTGGAATGATGGTCTGTCCTAGTTGTAGGGAACGAATGTTATAGATTTATGCGAATCTTTGAAGTCGTAACACACCGACAATTGCGGTAAAACAGCTGGCACCCTACATTTGTGTTTGAAAAAGTTCGGCTTCGAAATGGGTTTTTTCAGTACGTTAAGAAATTGCATATTTACAGGGTGACTAATAATGTAAGAGTTGACCATGAACAGTGAATTACAACGGCCTGGGCAAGTATTTATCACGTGTTTAGCGTCAGGCTCGTGTTACACTCCAAAAATGATCGAGGAGTACCACGAAAAACCTGTTACTCAGTACGGTAGGTACCCAGGCCGACCTTAGAACTTGGCACTGTATATCCTAAATACAAAAAAAAAAAAGCCTATGCTACAACACGCCCTGAGATGCAATTCCCTTGGAGAGTCTGAAAAACATCAGGAAAACCTCGGAAGACGAAACTGCGCACATGCCAGTCGTGACGCAGTAGAGCGAAACAGTAACTTGCGATGGAGATATTACAATAAACAAATAGGAGGAATAACTGGTAAATATGGAAAAGGAAGTAGAGATGGTGAGACTGTAAAACACGTGACAATTACTAAAGCAACCGCACGGCAGGCGGATCCTGTCGCCTCGGTAAAATGTCCTTTCGTGATAGCCAGGGTTGCGTGCCAAGTTGCCAGATAAAAAAATCTGGCAAGGGGCGTCATCATCACACCTCTCCGCTAACGAACTGACATCAGCACGTGGTACGGTGTGGGAAGGCGGGCTCAGGCTCCTCAGACACATTTCATAATACACATACAACTAACGTGGGGAGAGAGATGTGGGACGAAAACTACACGTACTACGGTGAGGATGCCCTAGTAACCAAGCACCATGTCCATGAAGGAGAATAAGGAATGCAGAGGTCACGCTCCACGCATTCTAAACCATGGGATCAGATTCAGCCTTCACGTTCCGGCAGTTTAAGCACTAAGGAAGGATGGGAGACTGTGCTGGAGGTAGCCGGAAGAGAGCCCCCAGTAGTCTAAATCAGTGGTCTTCAAACTCTTGATGTCTGTAGGACCCTTGTGGATAAATATGAACTTTCGCGGAAATCCAGTAAAGTCAAGTGTACTTGTTTGGTGCAAAAAGTGAAAAAAAGTTAAAGACAAGAGTTTTATTTAAAGTGACACATCTACGCACATTTACGGAAGACAAAATTTTATTATTGGTGACCAACATTGAAAATGAACCCAGCGCCGACTATGCAATGAACAAACATAGAAATGAATACAAAAGAACCAATTAAAGATTCTCAAAATTACATTTGCCACTTTCCTTAAGCAGGAATTATACTTGCGAAACCCCTTAAGTCGCCCCCTGAATCCATACGGACCACGGATACTACTGCTCTGAACTGCTGGCAGATACACAACCCATCATCCATAGATCAATAAATTCATTAGCTCGTCTGGACCAAACACGGTTCATGAAATACACAAATGCCTTGGCTAAAATCGTCCGTATCTAAAGAAAGCTGAACACAGTCGAGATTCGAATCCAGAAACTCAGAACACAACTGAGCTTTAACTAGTGGTTAGTTTAGGCAAAAAGAACTCTCGCCAAAATCAATTCGGCGGTTGCGGTTGTGAAACATATAGACGAGCAGACGACAAGCGTGATTTCCGAATTACGGTTCATTCCAGACTTTTCATGCAAACACCGAAGTACCCCAGTGGTGTAAGAAGTGTCTCAAAAGTGTTCGATATTAAACAAAAAACAGAAATCATGTGTCGACAGGCGAGGTTCCTTTGTATGAAATTTCAAGTACAGAGATGAGAGCAGCGATGCATCATCACACATGTGATACGAGGGTGGGAGGGGGGAGGAGGGGGAGAAGCATGTGATGATGACTTTACAAGCACACGTGCAGAAACGCGAATACCCGGCACCTACGAGACACTGCGCTTTGAATTCGTTCTAAAGGCTCACAAATCAGAGGGGTTCGCGTAACGGAGAAGTTCACAGTTATACATGTCGACATAATACTGGACATGACCGACCGGGCGGGGGGGGGGGGGGGCCCGAGTTTGGGGGAGAAAATTTGGGACGAAAAATATTTGTGAGTTGGCTTATTTAAAAGACAAA
>Ga0123352_10003379_pt1 | contig 23033 bp, 18 predicted proteins | sample TergutLab28metaG_FD_89700 | JGI IMG/M metagenome (GOLD analysis project Ga0123352, IMG submission 89700) | Labiotermes labralis P1 segment gut microbial communities from Petit-Saut dam, French Guiana - Lab288 P1 | ecosystem: Host-associated > Arthropoda: Insects > Digestive system > Gut ...
GCAATCAAGGGTGAAGCGTTGACAAATGTAGCTTTGCGTGGATACGACTCACCTTTACATATGACCTTGGAAAATTCCCGCATGGAGCAAGGTACGCTAGATGCCATGATTTCTGCCATGGTTGACTTTTTGCCAAGTTTCCGTCGTTTCTACAAGAAAAAAGCCGAAATTTTGGGACATAAAAACGGTTTGCCATGGTACGATATTATGGCATCTATAAGCGAAGTTGACATGAAATTCACCTTAGAAGAAGGGCGTAAATTCTGTCTTGACAACTTCTATAAATTCAGCCAAAAAATGGGTGATTTTACCAAGCACGCCTTTGATAACAATTGGGTTGACAGTGAAGTGCGTGAAGGCAAGCGTGGTGGAGCTTTCTGCATGGGCATACACTCTATCGGGCAAAGCCGTATTATGGAGAACTTTAACGGCACTTTTTCCAATGTTACCACCACCGCCCACGAATTTGGTCATGCCTATCATAATTTGTGCCTAAAAGATAAAACCTTTATGAATGCCAGCTATACTATGCCTATCGCTGAAACTGCGTCAAATTTCTGTGAATCTATTGTAATTGATGCGGCATTGGCTGGGGCTGACGAAAAAACTAAGGCGGCAATTTTGGAGCAAGATTTGACCGATTCCATGCAGGTTATCGTGGATATTTACAGCCGTTTCTTGTTTGAAAAGCGTTTGTTTGAAGCCCGTGCTGGTGGTCCGTTGTCTGTTGATGAAATTAATGATTTGATGTTACAGGCCCAAAAAGATTCTTATGGTGACGGCTTAGACCAAAGTGTTTTGCATAAGTATATGTGGATAAACAAGCCACATTACTACTATGTTGACCGCAATTTCTACAACTTCCCATATGCCTATGGTTTGATGTTCTCTAAGGGATTGTATGCACAATATCTTGAGCAAGGCGAGGCGTTTTTAGAGAAGTACGACAACTTATTGGCGGCAACTGGCTCAGCTTCTTTGGAAGAAGTTGGGGATATGGCTGGCATTGATGTTCGTAAAAAAGATTTCTGGGTCAGCTCTCTAAAATTGATTGAAACTAAATTGGACGAATTTTGCAAGCTGTAACATTTATAACGGCTGGGTTTGCAGGTGACAAAGGTATATGTTGCCTGCAAACCCTAACACGATTTGAAACATAGCAAACATTAAAAAAGTGTTACAATTTTTGATTTTTGTCAATAAGGTCATTATCGGCTTGGTGTTCATGCGTATTTCGAGTTAATACGCACCTTTGCACATCCTTAACCTTGCTGTTAATTCCCAAAGTTTTTAATTGGCTTGTAACAGAATTGTAACACAATTAGAAAAATTTCATAAAAAAGTTCTTGCATTTTCTTTTCAGTCGTGTTACTCTATTGTCACGTTATGCAAATTGACGATTTTGTGTATTTATAATTAAAGCTTGGAATTAACAAAACCAAACATAGATGAAATGGGGATTTTATGGAAAAGCTTTTGGAAATTAAAAACCTGACCACGGCTTTTAGAATTCAAGGACAATTCTATCCAGCGGTGGATGGCATAAACCTACATATCAACAAAGATGAGATTTTTGCTATTGTAGGTGAAAGTGGTAGCGGAAAATCCGCAACCGCTGTGTCGATTATGAAGTTGCATAACCCGCTTTACACTAGGATAAGTGGTGAAATCATCTTCGATGGAAGAGATTTATTGCCCCTTAAAGAAGCGGAAATGAACAAGGTGCGAGGTAAGGAAATCGGGATGATTTTCCAAGACCCGCTAAACTCCTTGAACCCGCTAATGAAAATCGGTGCCCAAATCGAAGAAACTTTAGTATATCACACCGACTTTTCTGCGGCAGAACGTAAAGAGCGTTCTATCGAACTTTTGACCCAAGTGGGCATCAAAGACCCAGAACGCACTCACAACAGCTACCCCCACGAATTATCTGGTGGTATGCGCCAACGTGCCATGATTGCCATTGCAATCTCTGCCAAGCCAAAATTACTTATTTGCGACGAACCAACAACGGCTTTGGATGTTACCATACAGGCACAAATCCTTGACCTTATCCGTGATTTGCAAAAAGAGATGAAGTCAAGCATCATTATGATAACCCATGACCTTGGCGTTGTGGCTGAAATTGCAGACCGTGTAGCGGTTATGTATGGCGGACAAATCGTGGAAATTGCACCAATTGAGAAGCTTTTCCACAATCCGCAACATCCTTATACACGCTCTTTGTTAAATGCCATGCCAAGTGTGATAACCGAAGGCGAGAAACTTCTTGCCATCGAAGGTATCGTGCCTCCGCTTCAAGACATGAAAAGAACAGGTTGCCGTTTCGCACCCCGTATTCCATGGATTGACGAAAGTGAGCATGAGGAAAACCCAGAATATCACCAAGTGGGCGAAGACCATTATGTGCTATGCTCTTGCTACAAAACCTTTAGATTTAAGGATAAGTAGTATAAACTTTGACAAATTACGACTAAAATATTTTTAGAGGAGAGGGATTATGCCACTTTTAGAAGTAAAAGATTTGAAAGTGCATTACCCAATCAGAGGGGGCATCTTAAACCGCATTCAAAGATACGTTAAAGCCGTTGACGGTGTTACGTTTTCCATGGAAGCTGGCGAAACCCTTGGATTGATAGGAGAAAGTGGTTGCGGAAAAACAACCACGGGCAAAGCGATTTTAGGACTTTGCCATATAACTAGCGGGCAAATTATATTTGATGGTGAGGACATTACCAATCAAGTTAAGAAAAACCGCTCACCATACCGCAAAAGCGTGCAAATGATTTTTCAGGATGTTTATTCGTCCCTTAACCCACGTAAGCGTGTAATGGACATAATTGCAGAACCGTTAAGAAATTTTGAAAATATGACCCCAGCCGAAGAACGCAAGCGTATTGACGAGCTTTTAAGCATTGTTGGTATGGCATCTTCCGTGGCACTTAAATATCCATTCGAGTTTTCTGGTGGTCAGCGTCAGCGTATTGGTCTTGCACGTGCAATCGCACTCAAGCCCAAGCTGATTGTGGCAGACGAACCTGTATCAGCATTGGATTTGTCTATACAGGCACAGGTTCTAAACTACTTGGTGGATATTCAAGAAGAACTTGGTCTTGCCTACCTTTTCATCAGCCACGATTTGGGTGTTGTTAAGTATATGTGCAAAAATCTCGCCATCATGCACAACTCTCGTTTTGTGGAATTTGGGTCTAGTGAGCATATATATGACAACCCAGCGCATATCTATACCAAAAGGCTTATTGCTGCTATCCCAGATGTTGACCCGACAAAACGTGACGAAAACTCTGAGCGTCGCAACGCTATTAACGATGAGTATACCAACCAGCGTGATAAATATTACAAAGAAGACGGCACGGTGTATGACCTTAAGCAACTTGAGGGCAAACACTTTGTGGCTTTACCATAGAGAGGAGTGAGCTAAGTTATGTGGAAAACCGTCGTTAGACGATTGTTAATACTAATCCCCCAGCTCGCTGCTGTGTCGCTATTTGTATTTTTTCTAGCATACAATATGCCTGGTGATGCTTTAACGGGTGCGTTTGGTGAAGACCCCAATATGACCCCTGAGATGTTGGCAGAATTGCGAGCAGAACTTGGTTTGGATGACCCATGGTTTCAGCAATACGGTCGTTGGATTTGGAATATTGTTAGTAGTGGCGACTTTGGTCGCTCCCATACCCAAGCCCGTGCTGTAACAGATATAATAGGCGAAAGATTAGGCAACACTTTTAGACTTGCGTTGTTCACTTTGATTTTACAGTATTCCATTGCCATACCCCTCGGGGTAATCGCTGGACGGAAGAGAGGTACCTTTGTTGATAAGGCTATCGTATTCTACACCTTCTTCGCCATGGCGATGCCCACAGTTGTTCTTGCCCTACTTATGTTATTTACCTTCGGTTTTAACCTAGGTTGGTTTCCAATCAGAGGTAGCGTGGATGTTTTAGCACCATCTGGTTCTTTTGAGTATTTTACAAGTAGGATGCACCACTTAATCTTGCCAGCCGTTACAGGTGCTTTGCTCGGCACAGTGTTTATAATTAACATTCTGCGTGCAGAAATTATTGACACCCAGAACAGTGACTATGTAACTACAGCAAGAAGTAAAGGTGTGCCAGCTAGTAGGGTTTACAGCAGACATATTTTAAGAAACTCTGTTTTACCAATTGTTTCTATTTTAGGCTTTGCGATAACAGGACTTTTAACTGGCTCTGTATTTATTGAGCAAATATTTAGCTACCCTGGCATTGGTAACTTGTTCGTAACTTCAATGATTACAAGGGATTTCCCTATAGCCAACGCATTGATATTAATGACTTCATTCCTTACGGCTATGGGTACATTACTTGGTGATATATTGTTGACTATTATAGACCCACGTATACGTGTGAGATAAGGGGAGGTGAGCTTTTATGGAAAACGATAAGGTTTTATCGCCCGAACTGGGGACGCCTGATGAAAAAAAGCTCCTTAGAGCTGAAAAAAGAAAGGTTTCTTTCATCAACATTCTTTGGAAAGAAATTTGGGCTGACAAGCTTGCTTTCGTTGCCTTGGTGATTTTTGTAGGAATTGTTTTGACGGCTTTTATTTGGTCTATGTTTATCGACACAGATGAAGCGGTTAGAGTAAATCTACGTACTCAGAACCAGGCACCTTCCGCTGAATTTACTCTTGGCACTGATAATATGGGTAGGGATGTAATAGATATGCTTGTACTTGGCTCTCGCAATTCCTTATCAATAGCCTTTATTGTTACTGGCATGGTTGCCATTGTAGGTGTTTTAGTCGGTGTTTTCACAGGCTTTTATGGAGGGCGGGCGGACAACTTAATAATGAGGGCTGTGGATACCCTAAGTATGTTACCCTTCTTAATGCTTGTAATTGCCGTTATAACTGCATTTGGTTGGACAATGTTCCTATTCATATTTTTGATGAGTTCTCTTGGTTGGATTGGCATATGTAGGATAATCCGTACAAGGGCTTTGCAACAAGGCAGATTAGATTATGTTTCTGCCAGCAAAACTTTAGGCACGCCCAATGTGGTAATTATATTTAGAGAAGTGATTCCAAATCTTGTTGCGGTTTTGTCAACAATTCTCACTCTTACATTGGCAAACAACATAGGTTTGGAAATTGGTTTGACTTTCCTTGGCTTTGGTCTGCCACCTGGCACACCTTCCCTCGGAACTTTGCTTGCTCTAGCCTCTGTGCCTGTGGTTATGGAACACAGAATGTGGCAATGGTTGCCACCAGCTTTGATTATCCTAACTTTGGCACTATGCGTAAACTTTGTAAGCCAAGCAGTAAACCGTGCGGCGGATGCCCGTCAGCGCCTTGTGTAATACCTTACTTATCAGCAACACGTAACAAAAAATAAATTTTAACCCGACACACTCAAAAATATAGGTGTGTCAACAAAAAAGGAGGAAAAGAAAATGAAAGCATTTAAAAAGTTTTTATTACCAGTGGCTTTGGTTGGTGTTATGGCCTTCGTTGCTGCTTGTGGTAATAACAACAATGACGATGATGAACCACCAGTTACGGATGGTGGTACCGTTGTCCAAACACCAGGGGATGGTTCGGCAACTGGCACAACCCCAGACCCAGTAGAGCCAGCGGGTGACCCATTGGCGGCTATGAACGCTACCCTTGCTCTCTATCCACAAGAGCATCGTAACAATGACCCAATTTTGCAACGTGGTGAAGCTGGTAACATCATTCGTATTGGTGTACCTTCTGAGTCTCCAATGGCTGGTCTTCTAGGAAGCACAGTTATTGGTACCACTGCAATTGACACCAACATGGCTTTACTTTCTGGTTCAAGCTGGTCTATCTTCTCTTCTAACGAAGGGCGTGCTTGGGGTAACACTGGTATCGCAAGACACACTGTAAACCCAGCTGGGATGTACATTGACATCACTCTTGTTCGTGATGATGTTTTGTGGCACGATGGCGTTCAGCTAACTCTTGATGACCTTGTGTTTGCTTATGAGGTTATTGCCCATCCTGACTATCCTCAAACCCTTGGTATCCGCTGGACTGCACCTGTGCAAGCCGTTCGTGGTATCCATGAGTTTAGAGCGGGCGAAGCTGACCACATCTCTGGTCTTGTTCTTTCTGAGGACAAAATGAACTTGAGAATTTACTTTGATGATTTGCCACCAACACACACTCATTTCGGCGCTTGGTCTACTCCAATGCCACGTCATCACTTTGAAGGCGTAGCTGTTGCTGATATGCCAGATTCTCCACAAATGAGGCAGAATGTTATCGGTTGGGGTCCATTCTATGTATACAACATCGTTCCTGGCGAAGCTGTACACATGAGAGCTTTTGATGACTTCTTTGATGGTGCTCCATTGCTAGATGGCGTCACTAAAGAAATCATTAGCACTAATATGATTCCAGAAGCTATGGCAAATGGTCACTTTGATACAATTTTTGGTGGCTTCCCACTAAGTCAATATCCATACTACAACCACCTAACTAATATTACTTTCCTAGGTTCGTTGATGGGTAACTACACTTTCTTTGGCTTTAGACTTGGTCTTTTCGATTTTGATAACAGCACAAACGTAACGCATCCACAAAATGACCCAAATAAGCCAATTACTGATGTAAACTTCCGTCGTGCAATGGCTTACGCTATCGACCAAGACCTTATTAATGAAACTATCTTTAGTGGTTTCCGTTTTGCGGCAACTTCTGTTATAACTCCTTTCCACCCAATGTATCTTGATGCTAGCTTGCCTGGTTTCCCATTTGACCCAGACAGAGCAAACCAACTTCTTGACGAAGCTGGCTTTGAATGGTTGCCTGGTGAAGAGTTTAGAAGAAACCAAGCTGGTGACCCGTTTACACTAATCTTTGCTTTCAATGAGGGTGGCGATAACCACATCATTGCCCAAGTTGTAATGCAAGACTGGGCTGACGTTGGTATTGACGTACAACTTCTTGACGGTCGTATGCAAGAGTTTGTTTCTATGACTGATTTGTTGCAAGGTGATAATGACAACGGTGAAGTTGACATCTACTTTGGTGCTTGGGTGCCTGGCTTTAACCCGAACCCAGCAGGTCGCTGGGGTCCTCATTCACAATCTAACCGTACACGTTTTGTACATCCAGATATAACTCGTGTGTTTGAAAACTTGGATTCTCCACAAGCTTGGGATGCAGATTTCCGCTTGGCTAACTACCATGAGCTACAGTATCTAATCAATTACCATGTGCCAATGATTTTGAACAACTGGAGAATTGATTTGGTTCCTGTAAACAACAGACTTAGCTGGCAGGTAACTGGTGTTTCTGATGATGTGAATCGTTGGGGTGCCCAGTTCCCGTGGCATCAAGTTGGTGTAACTCGTTCTGCACCATATGTTCACTAAAATGTAATGTAATTTAAGACTTCTTCTAGTAATTCAGTATAGCAACACACCTAGGGTTAGGCGTTTTCGCCTAGCCTTTTGGTGCGTTGTTAAACAATATTGAAAAATTTTATTAAATTTAGGTATTGACCTTTACGTGGCGGAATGGTTTATGATGGTTATAGAGAGGAGGGGAGCGTAATGATTAGGATTGGTGAAGTTGCCAAGTTGCATGGAATTTCCAACCGCACCTTGCGACACTGGGAGGAAGCGGGGGTCTTGGTTAGTGTTCGTGCGGAAAATGGCTATCGTTACTATGACGAGGGCAATGTGGAACGTGTCCAACATATTATGTTGTTACGTAAATTAAAAATGCCTATTGGTGACATCGAAAAACTTTTTGATATAGATGATACACAAACGGCGATTAAAATGCTGGGAGGTCATTTAGCTAATTTGCGACAGAAAACGGCTGTGTATGCCACTTTGAGCCACATTGTAGAAAATATTATAGGGCATATACAACAAAGCGAGAGTATTTCTAAAATGCTACAACAATTGGCGATAGTCGACGCTAATCATTTAGCTGTACCTAAAACTATACTCTCTGAAGGGATAATTGCCATGGAAACATTAAAGAACGTGAGAATTGTGGATTTGCCACCAATGACAGTTGTATCTCATTGTGTGGTTAGCGAATCGCCAGAGAAGGATTGCTCGGATGTTTTTGACCCGTTTATAGCGGAGTATAATCTTCGCAATTTTGCGGGGTATCGCAATTTTGGCTTTAACAACCCAGACCCATGTGAAAGCAGACCTCAATATGGTTATGAACTGTGGGCGGTCATTGCGGACGATTTTGCTGTACCAGACCCCTTTGTGAAAAAACATTTTGAGGGCGGGTTGTATGCCAGCATTTCTGCCAATATGAACGAAATTGGGGAGCGTTGGGAAGCACTTTATAATTGGTCAACACAAAACAATAAATATGAAGGCGATTTTGACCGTCAGTGGCTGGAAGAATTGGTTATGAAATACGAGGATTTCGCCTCATCAAACATTCCTGACAGCGAAAAACAACTTGACCTTTTGTTTCCTATAAAGCCTAAATAGGTCCTAAAGAAAGCTAAGTCGCTGCTTGTGGACTTTGCGGCAGGTGCTTACAATGCTCTCCCAATGGGTGCAGTCTGCGGAAATCGCCGTTTGTATGAAAGATAGGTGGGAGCGGTCTATTAAACTTTGCTCAAGTCGGGCAAGGTTTGCCATATCACCGCTGGCATATGCTGCCAAAAGCGACATTAGGTTACATTCAGATACCATTACAGGGATAAAAGGCTCTAATATGTTCATCAAACCGCCAATTTCCTGCCTTTTACTGGGAAATGCCATGTTCACATAAAAATAAAAGCTATCCATATTTATAAAATGAATACCTTCTGGCATTTCGTTGCGAAAATCCCATAAGGCATTGCGTAAATCGCCTAAAAAACAAACCAAACTTGGTTCTGAAATCATTATCACCTAGTCACCACTCTCCAGCTAATATTTTGCACAAAAAAACCGCCGTCATACATGAGGCGGTTTTTTAATTATTGCCTATTTCGACAATAACTCGATGAATTGGGGTATAGTATAAAATTAAACTTACCGCTTCTGTGTTTTCGAGTTGATTAACAAGATATAAGCGATGTTCTTGGGTGAGTAGTAAAGGTAATTCATCAGTATTTAGGGAAAACAATATTGGTGGAGGTCCTGAAACGCCAGACAGACTTACTTGCGTCAAAAGTTCAAGGTCACTTGAGTGAAGTAATACGTATTTCTGTTGCAATTCTCCGCTTTCCACAGCTTGCATATCATACTCTAAACTACTTATAAAATCAGGTATGTTATTGTGCCATATCACAGACAATGAAAAGACCCCTACGTAAATACAGGAAGCTACCGCTGCCCAAATAGGTAAGCGGATATTTCTGCTGGCAAGTCTTGACCCTGCCACGATGAAGGCGTTTAGCACAAAAGTTGCCGCCAATATCGACAGTGTTTCCCTTAGTAAAATCCTGTGCCAGCCCAAATAAGCTTCCATAACTTGTTGTGTTGTATATGTGTCACGAAACATCCACCGCCACTCATAATTCAAATAAAAGTCGAAACCATCAATTACAACCACATAGAAAAATATTGCCTGGACAATAAATAGAGAAATTGACACGATATAGCCGTGGTACTTTTTGCCATATAAAGGGCTAGGTAAACTCTCATAACCTTGTATATTTCTGGATTTAAGAAGGTCTATTAGCAAATTATGGCTAGTGTGGTCTATTTGATTTAGTGGTATGGTGAGAACCCCTTCATCACCCTCAAAGAAAATTATTCTACGGAAAAGACCCACTTTAACTTTGGTTACATTGGTTAAGTTGATTACTTTGTTACGCCCGTGAATAATTTCGTCATTTTTTATAGTGCATCTCCAGAAAATGCGGTAAAAGGTTTGGGCGACACCTGCCAAAGCCAAAACAGTGCTTAGGGCAACAAGTGGCATGAAGTCCGTTTCATCAAGCCCAAAGGCTGAGAGTGCATATAGATAAAGCAATGCCAAAACGACCAGAACAATATTGCTCTCGACTGCTTTGCGGGTACGACGGATTGTGAAGTTACTTTCCGTAAAAACCTCACGCAACATTTTTCTCTCCCTAACTCTGTTTACTATGAGCAAAGTCACAACAACAATAAGAGAAAAATTGCTGGTTATTTGAAAAATTATATTGTACATTAATAGAAAACCTCCAAAAGGGTCAGCCCGTGTGGTGGCATGGTTTTGCCCGCTCTTGTCCTGTCCTTGCTGGAAATTATATCGGGTATTTCGCTGGGGCTAATTTTGCCCAAACCCACATTAACCAAAGTGCCAGCTATAATACGTACCATATTGTACAAAAATCCATTGCCATTTATGTGGATTTCTAGCAACCCTTCCCGCTCCTCTATCGACAGTGAGTAGACTGTACGCACCGTCGATTTTACTGACGAACCCGATGCACAAAATGAAATAAAGTCATGTTCGCCCTCAAAATATTCGCAAGCTGATTGCATGGACATCAAATTCAGTGGCTTGGAGAGGTGTGTGGCTGTTCGGTGTGTGAGGGGGTTGCGGTGGGGCTGGTTATTGATTTTGTAGACATATGTTTTGGATTTTGCATCACGGATGGGGTGAAAACTGTCACAAACATTCAAGGCTGACGTTACAGCAACATCATCGGGTAGGACAGAGTTTAGTACCGCTGGCAATTTGTCAAGTGGCACGAGAATTTTACCATCCGTAATCAAATGCACCCGCTGACCAAGGGCATGAACTCCTGCGTCCGTGCGACTTGCACCAAGAACAGAAAAAGAAAGCCCCGTCAAAACATTGCCCAAAGCTTCCTTCAACACACCGCATACGGTAATGCCATTTTCTTGAACCTGCCAACCACAATAATTAGTGCCGTCATAAGCGACTGTTAACAAAATACCCATAAAATCCCCTCAACTTAAATTATAGCTTTTACATCAACTTACGTCAAGAATTTTTGGCAAATCTCTTGCTGAAGCTCCAATTAAATTTGTTGTTGAAAATTATGTTTTTATGTGGTATAATTACTACAGATGTTTTATACAATCCACAAAGGACTGTGATTATATGAGCAATTACACCATAACCATGATGTATGTCCCCTTTCTTTTGATATGTGGTTATGTTTTTATTTCTGAATTAATTAGATTTATAAGGCATAGAGGCAGTTTGATGTTGGCACTTATGGCAATAAGCATTGTTGGATGGGCTGTTTTTATGCTTGCCGTTGTGTTTATAGAGGATAATGTGTCTGGCATCACATTTTTATGGAATATCGCATTAACCTTTATAAGTCTTACCATAACATCTCAATTCTTTGTTATACATGGTGTGTTTTTCCCAGAACATAAATTGCCTAAGTGGGTAATGGTGTCGTTTTTTGTTATGCCTTTACTTAATGCGTTCATCGCGCTTTCTCCCTTTGCCTATTTGATACGTGAAGTGGAGTTGATTAGTGTTTATCCCCAATTGGAACTTAACAACGTACGTGGACCTTGGTTTTGGGTGCATACGGTACACGCTTACATCCTTGCTTTAATCACCATCGCCACATTGATAAGAGGGCATTTACGCAAACCAAAATTTTATAGACTTTCGTCATATTTAATTGTTGTCGGTATAACTATAACCCTACTAAGCAACCTTGTAACCCTAGCAAATTTGATGCCCTTTGGTGTTGATGCCAGCGCCCTCGCTGCCTCTTTGGCGGTTATGCTATATTATTTGGCAACATCTAATAGAGACCAAAATCTTTACGCTCGCCAAGCACGTGGAAGGGTGTTTGATTATATGGATGACTTTGTGCTAGTGCTAGGCAAAGATGGTCATGTAACAGACTTTAATTCCAGTGCAAGCCGTTGGTTTTCTTCCATTGGCATCGAACTGCGTGCAACCACTTTGGATGGATTGCTTGATGCCTTAAAAGAGAAGGGTGCGGAAATTTCCCAAAGCCCAACTTCTAGTGAAAGCAAGGACATCACATATAATGATGGAGGATTTACCGTTGTTTTAAGTCTTGAAGTTAGGGAAATGGTGGATGATAAACGATACAAATACGGTTCTATTGCATTCTTTTTCAATGTGACCCAAAACCGAGCCTTGCTTAATAGGTTAGAAAAAGAAGCGGGCATGGATTCTTTAACTGGTCTGGCTAATAGGGTGGCGTATGTCGGGGCGAAAAAACGCCTAGATAACCCAGAATACCTACCTCTTAGCGTTGTTGTTTGTGATGCAAATAATCTAAAGGTGGTTAATGATACGCTGGGACATAATTACGGTGATATGTTGCTGCAAACCACGGCAAAAGCCCTAGTGAAAGTCTGCAAAAAGGAGCATTTTCTTGCAAGGGTAGGCGGGGATGAATTTATCTTGTTGTTACCCAACACAGATGCAAAATCCGCTAGCAACTCTGTTGATAAAATTAAGCAAAGCGTGGCAGACTACACGTGCTTGCCTTTTGAATTGAATTTGGCGGTTGGTGCAGCGACAAAAAGTGCAGCAAATGAAATCCTTGAAGACGTAATTACTACAGCTGATACTTTGATGTATGAGGATAAGAAGCGAATGAAGCAAAAAACCCGCAATTAGATGCGGGTTTTTATTTGGTTTAATAATTCGGTATCCAAGCCTATTTTTTCGCAGATGTCCAAGGCGTTCTTTGGTATGGGTTCGTTTATATCTGCTGGGTGCAGGGTGTAGTCCATGTTACCCTCGGGGGTGATGCCAGCCACACGGTAATGGGCGGTGGCTAGGGGGGTTATGCGGTCATAATGGGTTGACATTAGCGAAATGGCATCTTTCCCAGCTAGGTGGGCGGTGATGCCTTGGGCGATGGCGGTGGCTTCTGCGGGGTTGGTTCCACGGGCAGGCTCGTCCATGGCTATGAAAGTAAAGCCCTTGTCAATTTGGGTCACTGCGGTATTTATACGGGTTATTTCGCTACCGAAAGTTGACAATCCATCTTGTGGGGATTGGGCATCCTCTGCAATCAGATGTATGCTATTGAAAATGGGGATTTGGGCGGTCTCAGCAAATACGAAAAGACCCAGTTGGCACAAAACCACATTCAAAACAGAAGTTTTGATTGCCATTGACTTACCCCCCATGTTTGCCCCTGTTATGATGGTGATACCATTAGGCATTTCGATGGATATTTCTGTGAACGATTTGCCTTTTTGTGATAAAATGTCTGCAAAATATGGGTTTGTCATGCCCTTGAATTTTATGGTGCTTCCGATTGTCGGACGAATAGCACAAAATTGTTTGGCAAGGCGGGCTTTAGCGATTGTTAGGTCAAGATTGCTAATAGCTTCCATGTTGTGTAAAAATGCAGGGATGTGTGGGCGTAGGGCAGTTGTGAGGGTTTCCATGACCCTTTGTTCCTCTGCATCTTCTTCCAAAACAACTTTCGCTCTTTCTTCCATTAGGTTCATCTTTTCCAATCGCTCCTTTTCGTGGCGTAACCTTGAAAGGGTAGGGGATTGGAGAGAAAATGGGGCAAGGCGTTGGTTTTGTGGGTCTAGGATGTCAAGGGCTTTGTCCATCGGAATGAAGTTTATATTTTGTAATTTGGGCATTTCTTCGCCAAGCAGCTTTTCGAGTGTCAACAAAAAGCTCTTAATCTCAAATAACTCAACTTCATTTAAGGGTAGGGATTTTGCCTTTTCCACGCAACCGCGGATATTTTTGAAATGGGACAAATGGTGACTATTAAAGTCCATTATCCTTTCAGTGTTATCAAAACTGATTTCAACCCCCTCATTGGTTTGAGGGGCTATTTTTTTGGCTTTCTCAACCCCATAGGGTGTTTCAGGGTTTAGGTGGCGTAAAATGAAATTTAGACCAACATCCTCACGTTGTTGGGGGGTTAGGTTTATCATATTTATTTCCTTTCGTAACTTGGCCAATCAGGGAAATGTTTTTGTGTTATAATAATGTTATATTATACCTACCACAAAGGGAGGTGTCAAATGTACGGCATTGATTTAAGTTTAGCATATATCAAACAAAATCTCAAGACCCACATTACAACGGATGAGTTGGCAGAAATTGCTGGTTATTCAGTTTGGCATTTTGGTCGCTTATTTGCCACGGCTACAGGACGTACCATTTCGGCTTACATCTGCAAATGCAGGCTTGATGCAGCCTTGCAGGAAATGGCTATGGGTGCAAAGGCTGTGGATGTTGCATTTGATTACGGTTTTGACACGTATGCAGGCTTTTACAAGGCATTTGTGCGTATGTACGGCATTTCTCCTAAAAAATATCTGTCATTATATGGCAAATGGGAGGCTAATATGTTACGAGAACACGAATTAAGAGTGGCTTTGGGCCATTGGGATGCCCCACAAGGGCTGGAATTAAAGAATATCAGTGCTGACGATGGGGCAAAAGTTAAAGAAAATGTTTGGCGATACGGAGAAGATTTGATTTTGAAAACCGCCGACCGTGACCTAGTTTTGCGTGACTTGAAACTACGTAAAGCCTTGACAAAACAAGGTTTTATTACATCGTCAGCATTGCTAACCAAAACGGGTTCTGAATATCTTGATGGGGAGCGTGTTTTTACCCTAAGTCATAAAATTAAGGGCATACCCTTGCCTGATGTTGACCGTTTTGGCGAAAGTCGTCAAGAATTTGGTAGAAAATGCGGTAAGGCACTCGCCAATCTACACTTGGCTTTGAAAGATGTGGAAGCCGATGTTATGCCCGATGATAAAGATGTTTACAAGCAAGCAACAGAGTGGGCAAAAAAGCTTGATTTGCCCGCAGATGTTACGGATGATTACAAAGAGAATTTTGGTAAGCTGGCAGGCAAATTGCCAAAACAGCTAATCCATCGTGACCCAAACCCTGCCAATATTCTTTTTGACAATGGCGAAGTTACGGGATTCATTGACTTTGATATTAGTGAAAGGAATATTCGATTGTTTGATGTTTGCTATCTTGCCACGGGCATTTTAGCGAAATGGGAATATGGTGACAAAGATATAAGGGATAAATGGCTGTTGATTTTATCGGGTGTTTTGTTTGGTTACGATGAGGTTTCGCCGCTGACGGATGAGGAGAAGCAGGCTGTTTACTATGTCATTTTATCTATACAGTTGATTTTTGTGGCTTATTGCGAAGGTTTCGACAGTCCAGAAATGAAACAGTTGGCAAAAATCAACCGTGAGATGTTGGACTATATTATCGGTATCAAAGACCAAATTAAAGCGATATTTTAACCAAAAGGTTTGTCATTGCGAGCAAAGCGAAGCAATCTCTGAAAACGAGATTGCTTCGTCACTGCGTTCCTCGCAATGATGGTTTTGTAGATTTTGTCCATAGTCAAAAACCCCGCCCTTGAGTGGGGTTGATTGTTATGTTTTGAAACAGGGATACATTCATCCCTTAAAGTCTGGTCTGCGTCGTCTAAATTGGTTGCCAGCTTTTAGCTCATCTTCCAAGGTCGGGTCAATGACTGTGGTAGGAAAATTGCTCGTCATAGGCTCAGTTGTGGCAACCACTAGATTTGACATACTGTCTGGGTCTGGATAATTTCTCTTTGACATTAAAATCACTCCTATTTACCTTGTTATGTTTGGCTTGCGTTTTTGCATCTGGTGGTTAAGGTGCTTTTCCAAATGGGGGTCATACTCAGTGTTCACAGTTGAAACCCCTGCACCAGTCAGCTCTGTGGACAGAACGGTTTGGGCTGGAACATCATTTGGATTTGGATAATTTTTCTTTGACATTAAAATCACTCCTTTTTGACAGTTTGCCCATCTATAGCCAAAATACCCATAATTGCCAATAAATGATGCTAAAGACTGCCAAAAATCCCATTATTGAAGGAGTGATTAATTTGTTGCTACGATTTTTAGATAGCCATAATATTACAACGCAAGCGATGATTGCGAGTGAAAGCAGGATGAACAGAACCCCATGGATAATCATTGCTGTTGGGAGCATTCCTGTAAATGCACCTATTGCAAACACCATGAAATTTACTAACATCAGCGACAAAACGCCATACAATCCCAAATGAATTTTTGAGGTATCTTGCCCCCTGTTACGTAGTTTCTGGATTACGATTTTAATTAGCATTACCAGCCCGTACAGCCCAGCAACCACAAAGGACAACAGGGCAACCACTTCAAAAATTACCACGCCCCAGCTAACCCTAATATAATCCCTGCTACCAGCGGTTATATACTGTACATTACCCCTGTCATCCGCTGACACAAAGAAAAGTTCGGACTGGTCCCAATCCATATCGGTTCTGTACACACCATCCGCCACTTGGGACAACGTGCCGAAAAATGGAGTGCTTAGTGTGTCGTCATCTTGTTGGAAAAATGGGCGGAAATCCAAAAATCCTAAAAATTTGAACATCCCTCTTTCGTGTCTTTGTGAGTTACGGAACATTCCGCTAACCCTTACATCATTGGCGGGGTCGCCCAAATTAGAAAAATCACTTTCCCCAAAAATGACATTCATCATTTGCCTATTGTGAACATATTCCAGTCTTTGGTTTGTCATAACAACCGCACCAAAGCCATTTTCAATGTCGATTAAAAGGGTGGAGGAATGTCCTGGCGTGTTGCCAGCGTGTCCCACCACATGACCCATAAAATTGGGTTCGCCCCAAAATCCGTGATAGCTACGACCTGTTCCGTCTGGGAAAAATGACGTCGGGGACAGCAGCAATCCTAGTGTTTCTGGGTTTTGGAATAGTATTGAGTTATCTGAAAGTAACGCCTGCCCAAACTTGCGAAAGTCTGCTAATGTACCTGTTGCCGAGCCTGCAGGATACCAGTCGATTGGAAAATCGGCTACCCCCAAGCTTTGTAAACCAAGCGTATAACCGTGTGTATGCTCTCTCTGGGCTTGCACCCAAAGATTATCGCTAAGATTGGGGGCTAATGCAGTTTGCGTCATGCCGAGAGGGGTAAAAATATTGGCTTCTACATAGGCGTGGAAAGGAATACCAGAAACCCTCTCTATCACATATCCCGCCAAAGCTGTTCCGAAATTACTGTAAGCTGTCACGCTTCCAGGGCGAAAAATCTGAGGTGGCTGAAAGACTTCAAGTGCTTCCCCTAGCCCGCTGGTTGTACCCTCTCTTGCAGCTACATTAAATTCTAAAAAAGTATTTTGAAAGCCTGCTGTGTGGTTTAGCAGGTGCATCATGGTTATTGGTTCGTCATACCTAAGCCCTGTTAAAAAGCCTTGTGGCAGGTGGTTGCGGATGTCCTCGTTAAGGTCAAGTAGACCTCGTTCGGCAAGTTGTAAAGCACTTACAGGCACTAGCAGTTTGGTAGCTGAACCCCATTCAAAAACAGCTTCGGGGTGGTTTGCCACATTGTTGGCAATGTTAATACGACCGTGATGTTGCTCCAGCAGAACATCATTGCCTGTAAACACAGAAACAGACATAGCAGCGGTTGTGGCTTCGTTTTGACGAACAAAGTCATTGACATCTTGGTGAAGATTGTTACTCGCACCAAAAACTGTGAGGGTTGCTCCCAACGTAAGGGTTGCCACCATAAGAAAACTTAAAAATTTTTTCATATTTTTTCTCCTTGCAAATAATAATTATTTTGGTTACAATTAAATATACGCAAGAAAATTGGTCTGGGTCTGATTTGGGAGGAAAATTAATGGAGCGAATGACTGAGTTAGTAAACATTTTGAATGAAGCGGCATCGGCTTATGAAAATGACCGTGAGATAATGTCGGATTTTGAGTATGACCGCTTGTATGACGAGCTTTTGTTGCTTGAGGCAAATAGTGGCGTTGTTCTAGAAAATTCCCCCACCCAAAAGGTGGGTTATGAGGTGGCTTCTTCTCTTGAGAAGGTTCGGCATCACACCCCCTTGCTTTCTTTGGATAAAACAAAGGAAATTGGTAAGCTGGAAAGTTTTTTGGCTGACCATGAAGGTGTTTTGTCTTGGAAGCTTGACGGGCTAACCATTGTGTTAAAATATTCAAACGGTTTGCTGTCACAAGCTTTGACCCGTGGCAATGGTGAGGTTGGCGAAGATGTGACCCACAACGCAAAATTTTTCCGCAACATACCTAAGGGAATCACATTTAAGGGAGATTTGTGGGTCAGGGGCGAGGCAGTTATAAGTTTTACGGAGTTTGAGCGGATTAACGAGGGGATGGAAGGGGAAAAATACAAAAATCCTCGGAATTTGTGTGCGGGAACAATTCGCCAACTTAACAGCCGAATTGCCGCTAGTCGAAAAGTGGATTATTTCGCCTTTGCGGTGTTGGAACATTCCGAATACAAGTCACAAACAAAAGAGCGAGCTTTAGTTTTTTTGGCAGACCAGGGTTTTGCATTGGCTGAATACAAGATGGTAAATACTGAAAATGTGGCAGATGCAGTGGAAGGTTTTAAGCAGACTGTGGACAAAATGGACTATGCCACAGATGGGCTGGTTTTGACTTACGATGATGTAGAATATTCTGCTAGTTTGGGGGCTACCAGCAAATTCCCTAGAGACTCTCTGGCTTTTAAGTGGGCAGACGAATTGGCAACCACCCGCCTAATCGGCATCGAATGGAACACATCACGCACAGGCCTAATCAACCCAATCGCTTTGTTTGAGCCTGTAGATATTGAAGGTAGCACCGTTGCACGTGCAAGCCTGCACAATGTATCCATTGCGGAAGGCTTGGAGCTTGGCGTTGGTGACGAAATTAGTGTGTATAAAGCAAATATGATAATCCCGCAGATTGATGAAAATTTTACCCGAAGCGGTTTTGTTGGACACCCGGACACTTGCCCAGTTTGTGACCATTCAACTATCTTGCGGGATGAAAAAGGTGTTAAAACACTTCACTGTGACAATGCCCACTGTCGTGCAAGGGTCGCCCGTACAATTGTTCACTACGTTGGTCGGGATGGGGCGAACATTGAGGGGTTAAGTGAAAAAACCATCGAAAAGTTTATTGACTTGGGATATATTTCTAATTTTAGCCATATTTACAAATTGGGTGAATATGCAGAACAAATTAAAGGGATGGAAGGCTTCGGTGAACGCTCCTACGCTAAATTGACGGATGCGATTGAAAAGTCGAAAACCTTGGATTTGGCAAACTTTATTTACGCTCTTGGCATTGATAATATTGGGCTTTCTGGTGCAAAATCCCTTTGCCGTCACTTTGGTTATGATTTTGATGCAATTCGGTTAGCAGAACCTGATGACTTTTCTGCAATTGATGGTTTTGGTGATATTATGGCACAATCCATATACAGCTACTTCCGAAACCCTCAAAACAATGAAAATGTAGACGCTGCCCTATCACATCTAAATATAAAACGCCCCGAAACTGTCGCCCCTGTCGAAAGTTCGTTGATAGCAGGCAAAACCTTCGTAATAACTGGGGATTTGAAACATTTTGATAACCGAAAAGCCCTAACCGAATATATCGAAGAGTTGGGGGGCAAGGTGGCTGGCTCTGTGTCGAAAAAGACAAACTATCTCATAAACAACGACACCGCATCAGCAAGCTCTAAAAACAAAAAAGCACAGGAATTGGGCGTAACCATCATTGATGAACAAGGATTTTTGGGTTTGGTAGACAACAACCATTAATTTGCATAACAACCAAAAACGCCCTTGCTTCATTTAGTCGCAACGGCGTTTTGTATTTTATTTACAAAGGATTATTGTAACATCATTTACATTTGTGCCTGTTGGGCCTGTAACTATCAGCCCGTCTACAGCCCCCAAAGCCGTGTAGCTGTCGTTATCGGCAAGCACTTTGTCAACATCTAATCCCTTGGACTTTAGTTTGATGACCGTTTCGCCATCCACAATACCGCCCGCTGCATCCGTTGGACCATCCGTCCCATCCGAACCTAGGGAGAAAATCAAAATATCATTAAGCCCAGCGATGGATTTTGCAGCAGAAAGGGCGATTTCTTGGTTACGACCACCCTTGCCCTTGCCCTTGATATTTACCACGGTTTCACCGCCAGCAATGATTGCACACGGGCGAGTAAAGCTGTTACGACCCCCGAATGTGTCAGAAGCGATAGAGCCAAGTAAACGTCCAGCTTCTGACGCTTCACAGTTCATGGTTGTGGTTAGCACCGTTGAGGTATAGCCCAATTCTTCCGCTATTTTTTTGGCGGCTTCACATAAGGTTGCCACACTTCCTGTGATAACAGTTTTTACATTGTTGATGGTTTTTGGCGTTTCTTCCAGCAGATATTTACGTTGCAGGTCTGTTAGTTGCAATTTGTATTTTTCCGCAACTTTCTGAGCATCCGCCACAGTGGAATTGTCTGGCACAGCAGGACCTGATGCAATGGAATCTAGTCTATCACCTAACACATCTGACAGAATGACAGCAAAAACTTTTGCAGGGGATGCCATTTGTGCAAAACGCCCCGCCTTAACGGCCGAAAAACGCTTACGTATCATGTTAATTTCTACAATGTCTGCCCCGCTTTTTAGCAGTTGTTCGGTTGCGTCTTGAATGTCTTCCAGACCAATCCCATCCAGCGGTTTTTCAAACAGAGCAGAGCCACCACCACTTACCAAAAACAACAACTCGTCCCCTTCACCAAGGGACTGGGCAAGTTCCACACATTTTGCCGTTGCAGATATTGTGGCTTCGTCCGCCACGGGATGTCCCGCTTCATAAATGTCGATTTTGGGCAGGTCGCCTTGGCTGTGGTCGTATTTGGTTACAACAATACCCCTTTCTAATCTGTCGCCCAAAAAGTCGGACGCAGCAGATGCCATCGTCCACGCTGCCTTACCAATTGCCACCAAATATATTTTACCTGTGAAATTATGTTCTCGCAAGGCGTTTTCCACCGCTGTGCGGGGCATATTGTCTGCAATTATACTTTTTATCATTTTTTGTGCATCACTATGAATACCCATGTCGAACCCTCCGTTAAAAAAATGGGCGTACAAATTAGATGCACGCCCATTTGTGGTTATTGTGATTATGAAACCAGTTGATAAATTCCGTAGAAGATGAAAATACCAATCATACAGGCTATACCTTGGACGACTGTCATAGATGTCCAGTTTTTGTAACCTTGTTGCGGTGTTTGGTCACTTAGTTTGCTTACAACCCAGAAATAGCTGTCATTAGCGTGGGATGCCATCATAGAGCCTGCACCAATTGCCATTACAACAAGTGCAATTGAAATAGGTGTGTCAAAGCCCATGGTCTGCATCAGCCCGCCACCCATGATGCCCGCCGTTACCATCATAGCAACAGTAGAGCTACCCTGTGCGGTTTTTAGGATTGCAGAAACAACAAACGGGAAGGCTATGCCCATCCACGTAATGGCTTCAGCATTATCACGTATAAACGGGATAATGTCCGAATCGTTTATAACACGACCAAGGGTTGCACCAGCAGCAGTGATGAAAAGGATTGGACCAAGCATTTTAAGTGTTTCGTTGGTGGTAAAGTTAAACTTATCCATCTTCTTACTAACAAATAGCAATAGAACAGCGAACAACACACCAATACCCAAGGCAACAACAGGCGCACCTAGGAATACAAACGTCTGTTGGAATGCAGTAATGTTAGTCGGGTCGTAGATATTGTAAGTTACGATAGAGCCAACCGCCATAAACACAACAGGCATAAGAATTGGAGCTATGGACAAAAATCCATTGGGAAGTCCGCCAAATTCCTTTACAAGTTCTTCATAACTTTTTACAGTTGCATCGTTTTGGATTTCCAAATCTTCTGCAGACTTGTCTTTTTTACCACGCCATTTAGCGAAGAAGTAGGCGGCAATCAAGGAAGGTACAGAGATTATGAGAGATACCCACATAACTGTGATAAGTTGGTCGCCAAGACCAAGCATTTCAGACGCTGCCAATGGACCTGGTGTAAGAGGAACAAGTACGTGGGATGTGTAAAGACCAGCACCAAGGGCAATTGCCGTAGCCACACCAGATGTGCGGGTGCGTTTTACAATAGATTTGCGAACAGGGTTTGCAATAACAAAACCAGAGTCACAAAATACAGGAATGGATACAACCCAACCCATAAGAAGGATTGCCAAAGTTGGGGATGCTTTGCCAAGAAGGCGGATAATCATATCAGCAATCTTAAAAGCACCGCCAGTGGCTTCTAAAACGCCACCAATTAAAGCACCAAAAATTATTACGATGCCGATGCTACTAAAAATTGCTGAAAAGCCCACACCAATGGAGCCGATGATGGTACCACGTGCAGTTGCAGAAACCTCTTGTAGACCCGTGTTGTTGTTGGTAACAACCTGAGTTAGGTTAAGGTAATTGCCACCAGCACCTTCCGCCACAAAGGCAAGGATGATTGCAACACCCATAATGGCAAGGAATGGATGCAATTTCAATTTAGAAATTGCAAGTATCATAACAACAATCATTACCAAGAAAAATAAGATGAGCCAAATTCCTGATAACATAACTTCCTCCTTTTGAGCTTTTAGCTCTAAATTTTTTGTATATTTATGTCAAGCCTAACACAACTCAGCTTGCGTGTCAAGCAAAAACGTGCTATACTTGTTAAAAAAATATGCAGGAGTGAAAAAAATTATGAAGGTTGGATTTATAGGGCTTGGAATTATGGGCAAACCCATGTCGCAAAATTTGATAAAGGCGGGCTATGACGTTTTGTTGTTTGATAAGACAGACCCATTGAAGTCTAAGGCGGAGATTGCTAGAAATTGTCAAGTTATAATAACCATGTTACCAAACGGTCCAGATGTGGAGCTTGTGGTGATGGGGGAGGGCGGTTTGCTGGAAAACACTGTGGATGGCACTGTTTTGATTGATATGTCTAGTATTGCCCCTGCGTCTGCCCAAAAGGTTCACGATGCTTGTGCCGCCAAAGGGGTCAGGATGCTGGATGCCCCTGTTTCGGGTGGGCAACCCAAGGCGATTGATGGCACACTGTCCATTATGGTTGGTGGTTGCCAGCAGGCTTTTGAGGAAGTTAAGCCTATTCTGCTAAGCATGGGGTCATCTGCTGTCCATGTGGGGGACATTGGTGCTGGCAACATAGCGAAGCTGGCAAACAAC